>Ga0209931_1000095_pt1 | contig 46558 bp, 50 predicted proteins | sample SalPonR1_B_D1_MG_FD_185697 | JGI IMG/M metagenome (GOLD analysis project Ga0209931, IMG submission 185697) | Salt pond soil microbial communities from South San Francisco under conditions of wetland restoration - Salt Pond MetaG R1_B_D1_MG... ...
ATAAGTTGAGTTACAGAAGTACTGTAATGCTCTTTAGCTACACTAACTTTATTTAATTGCCACAATCTACCTATTTCTCTTTGAACAGGTTGAAATACATTTAAGTAGATATCTTTTATTTTAACCTCATTTTCAACTGCATTTAAGATTAAATTACTGGCTTTTTTTCTATCAGAATCAAGTAGATATTTAAAATATTCTTTGGCCAGAGAATATTGGGGATTTCCTATTTTTAAATGAGTTTTAGGCTCTGTGGGTTTTCTAGCGCTTATTTTTAATCCTCTATCTATATATTTTTTTAATAAATTAAATTCTTCTTTATCTAATTTTTTCTCCAAAACTTCTTTAGTATATTTTAAATTAGATTTTAAACCTTCTACAGATATTCCTGAATTTTTAAAGTATATTTTTGTCCAATTTATATAATCTGCAAATAATGTAATACTGTTTAAAGAAATTGCTTCAGCCAGATAATTTAAATGATAACGAATATCCTCTAAAAATTTCTGGTCCTGCTTAAGGGTATACTTTTCTCTAAGTCCATTTTCCTTTTGATAATGATATTTCTTTATTTCTTTAGACCATTCTTCTTTATTATTTTTTATCTTATTAGATACCTCTTTATTCAAAGATAACATTGAAACATCCCCTTATAATAACATATATTTATTTTCTTTATTTAATGATAACAAATTTTTATTAATAAATCCATTTTTAACTTTAAAGGGATAAATAGTTATTTTTCTATAAGATATTTTTGATACTTTTTGGGCATGTAGTTTTGTTGCAATTCCAAATTAATACGATTTTTTATTGTTATATTATCAAAAAAATTTTTCCAGAGTTTTTGATAATATATTTCATCTTCACTATAGTTAATCTTGGGTAATTCACTTCCATCTATTATCATCCATTCATTCTCTTCATAAATTACTGCCATATCTCTTTTTTTATCATGAATTACCCATCTTTTATTTTTCATTCTGGAAGCAAAATGGTTGCTAATAATAGGTAAAAGAAAATTATCTGGTTCAAAAGGAGCATATAATATATTTTCTTCTAATTCTCGAAATCGAAGCAAACCTAAATATTTATGTCTTTCTCTTCCCACTTTTTTACTTATTTTTTTTATTCTTCGAACACGATTATCAGACCAATCTTTATCAATTTCTTTTCCTTTTTTAAAAGCTATTTTCAAATAATAATATATATCTAATTCAATATTTTTTCTTTCAGAAAGATAAACATAATATATATTTTTATAAATCTTTTTTGAAATTTTGTTTTTAATAGCTTTTACAACTTTATCTGCTTTATTTTCATCAGTTTTAATTTTTGTAGTTTCTGCAAAAAGACTTTTTTTATATTTAGATTTTCCTACAATATAATCAGGTTTTTGCTCATTATAAAAAGCTTCATAAATAGAAGTTAATAGACCACTAAAGCTCCCATCATATAAGTAATAAAGCATTATTTCACCTCTTCATTGCTAAATAAAGCCAGTTGATTCCAATTTTTACTTTTATCAGCCAATCTCTGTTTTAAAATTTCTTTTTTCATTGGAATCCCGGCAAAATATTTACCCTTACAGGTTATAAAATACCTGGCTCTTTTTAAAACAATTCCCATCTTTATAAGATCATAATAACTCAATTTGTTTCTTTTTCTTGACTTATAAATTCTTCCTGCTGATTTAGGTCCTATTCCTGGGACTCTTAACAGTTTATTATAAGAAGCTTCATTTATTTCAACAGGAAATTTTTCCAGATGATGAATTGCCCAATCAGCCTTAGGATCAAGTTCAACATTGAAATTAGAATGATTTTCATCTAATAGTTCATCTGCTTCAAAATTATAAAAACGAAGAAGCCAATCTGCTTGATAAAGACGATGTTCTCTTACTAAAGGAGGTTGATTAACTGTTGGTAGTTTTTTATCATCACCAATTGGTATAAATGCAGAATAATAAACTCTTTTTAAATTAAATTTATTATATAACCCTTCCGATAATTTCAAAATTTGATAATCTGTTTCGGGACTTGCTCCTACTATTAATTGAGTACTTTGTCCTCCAGGTACAAAATTAGGAGCATTATTATATTTCTTTTTAGCAAGCTTATTTTCTTTTACTCCTTCACCTATTTTTTTCATAGGTCTTAAAATATCTTCCGGCTTTTTTTGAGGAGCAAGATCATTTAAACTTGATCTTGATGGCAATTCAATATTTACACTCATCCTATCTGCATACTCACCTGCTTTTTTTATAAGTTCATAATCAGCACCTGGAATAGCTTTTAGATGTATGTAACCATTATAGTTATATTTTTCTCTTAATAATTGAACTGTTTTTAAAATCTGTTCCATTGTATAGTCAGGATTTTTATGTATTGCTGAACTCAAAAACAGTCCTTCAATATAATTTCTTTTATAAAAATTAATAGTAAGTTTAGCCACTTCCTGGGGAGTAAAGGTAGATCTTGGTAGATCATTACTGCTTCTATTTATACAGTAGGCACAATCATATATACAATAATTAGTAAATAAAATTTTTAATAAAGATATACATCTTCCATCATCAGACCAGCTGTGGCAAATTCCACCCCTCGCTGAATTACCAATTCCACCTCCTGTGTTTTTTCGGTTACTACCACTTGAGGAACAGGAAGCATCATATTTAGCTGCCTCTGTTAATATTTCCAGTTTATTTCCCAGTTCCATGATTAACCTCCTTAAGAAACTTGATTTTAACTAAATTTTATCATACATTTGTTCGTCTGGCAAATAAAAAAATAGCCGGTTTTGCTCCCGGCCATCTATTCTCAACTTGCTCCTCCACCGCCAGCGCCTCCACCACCGGCACCTGTTGCTCCAGTAGTACCAGCAGTAGAGTTGACAATAAAAATAGTACTTAGAAGTACATAATCAATTATTTCTACTACCTCAAGAGCATCTAGTGTTTCATCAAGATCTGACATATCAAATTCTATCCATTGTGGTTTTTCAAATTTATCAGCCCTTTTCAATTTCTTTTTATACTTTTTAAATTTACCCTGCCTGAATTTTTTATGCAGAATAATGTAACTTATCTCATCAAAAAATAATTCAATAGCTTTATTAGGATTTTTATCCAATAATTTTTCAAACTCCTCTTTTTTCTTATCTAAAATATTTTCAATACTTTGCTGTGAATCTAAACCTTCAGATGAAAGCATTGGAACCAAAGCTGATTTGATGAATCTTCCAATTCCCAATAATAAAAGGAAAAGTCCTATTCCACTTATTGATGGGTATCCGGAAAATGGAGCAAGAATAATACCGGCGATCCCCAGAATAGAAGTCAAAACCCCTAAGTAAATATCAGTAATTCTTGTTTGGCCAGCTTTATTATTAAATAATCCTAGATCTTTTAAATTCTGACGTGTCATATCCATTGCTTTTTTACTTGCCTTAGGTTTTTGTAAAAATTCCTTTAAATTATCTTCTTCTTTTAGAGAATTAATTATTTCCTGTTCAAGTTCATTAAGACCTTCTTCAGATAAAATATCTACCTTTATTTCTGCTTTTTTACTTCCAAAAAATCCACTATCTAATTTACTTATAAGTTTAATTTTCCCTCTTTGAGCAAGAGAAAAAATCTCACTGATAATTCCTTTTCTTTTTTCACCTGATTTTGGATAACAAAGATTTGCCATTTCTAAATAATTTAATTTAGATAATTCAATATCTGATCTTTTAGAAACAGGTTTGTTTTGATATTCTTTAACTATAGTAAAAATAATTACTGCTATACCTAATATTGTTCCAATAATCAGAGGCCAAAAATATGGCGATTTTTCTTCAGGATAATTAGTATCAATAATTTTATCAAATTTAATAGAAATATTATAACTTTCATTTGCTGAAAGACTATCAATATGTAATTTTACTGCTGATCCATCTTGAGTTTCTATGTCTTTTTTGGGTGCTACTAAAATTCCAGAAACTCTTTGAGGGAAATCTATATTTATATCAATATTTTTGAGAGGTACCTCCCACCCTCCTTCAATAACTTTAAAATCTATAATATTTTTATTTTCTTTAGAAGAGAGGACCTTGTTTGAACGATATTTTAAAATAAATTCTGCATTCTTATCAGTTTCAGGATAAGACCAATTTACTTTTAAACTATTACCATTTTCCTCAACCCTCTTATTTTTAATACTTGTAAAAACTCCATCTAAAGAAATAAATTCTAAATTTTTCAAACCACTATTACTTATTTCTCGATAGGCATTAGAAAATTTTCCTTCTAAAAAATTGTAAGTTATTTTTTCAGTTATTAAATAATCTCCATTTTTGGTGACTTCTATATTTATATCATAATTGGAAATTTCATATTCTTTTGCATAAACATTTTGACTAATAAATAATGGTAAAATTAATATTGCTAATAAAATAAAAATATATATAAATTTCTTACTATTCATTTTTATACCTCCCTATCTATCCTAATATTAAATTCTATATCTTTTGAAATTTCCCTCCTATAAAAATAAAGTTATTTAATAAAAATAAAACCTGACCACTTATTCAGCAGCCAGGTCTTTCTAAATTAAATTTATTGTTATTTTAAATTATTTTTATATTAAGGAATTTAATCTTCGTAGTTTTCACTTGGCTTCCATTCTTTCCAGACCTTACCTACCAACTCTGGTCCAGGTTTAAGTGTTTTCTTGCCTGGAGTCCAACCAGAAGGTGTTGCTTCTCCGGTCTTACGAACATGCTGGAAAGCCTTGACCTGTCTGATAAGTTCAGATACATTACGGCCTACTGGAGGTGTTAGAACTTCCATAGCCTGTAGAACTCCATCAGGGTCAATAATAAATCGGCCTCTTACATCAACACCTGCTTTTTCATTATATACTCCATATTTTTTACCTATTCTTCCACTAGTATCAGATAGCATAGGATAAGGAACTCCACCATCAACCATCTTTGATAATTCTGCTTCCTGCCACATCTTATGAACCTGGTGACTATTAGTACTAATGGCTAAAACTTCTACTCCAAGATCCTGTAATTCATCATACTTAGCAGCAACTGCTGCTAGTTCAGTTGGTCAGACAAAAGTAAAATCGCCTGGATAGAAACAAACTACTCTCCATTGATCATCATAATCATTTAAACTAACTTTCTTAAATTCTCCATCGTGATAAGCTTGTGCTGAAAATTCAGGTGCTTTTTCGCCGACTTTTAACATTTAAATTCCTCCCTTTTAAAATTTAATTAATATTAATAACTCTTAATCAAATGATAACAGTTATTAATAAAAAAGTCAACTGCTTTATAACTTTAACCAAATAAATTGATTTATTTAATTAAGAGCATCAATTATTTCATTCCAGAGAGAGGCTATAGTTTTTGCGATGTCAGAATCTTTCTTTTCTTCTACCAGAATTTTCCCTTCTCTTAATAAATCAACAAAAACAGGAGAAAAAGGAATTCTGGCCATAACTTCAAGATCATGTTTATTACAAAACTCTTCTATTTTATCAGCCATTTTTTCATTTAAATCATATTTATTTATTATTACTTTTGATTGCAAATCAAAATGTTCTATCATTTCTACAACTCTTTTTAAATCAGAAAGTCCGGATTTAGAAGGTTCAGTAACAATCAGGGCCATATCCACTCCATTTAAAGAGGCAATTACCGGACAACCAATCCCTGGAGAACCATCTACAATCACAAGATCCTTGCCTTCTTTTTCTGCTCTTTCTTCAGCTTTATCTCTAACTTCACTTACTAATTTACCAGAATTTTCTGCACCAGCTTTTAGACGGGCATGAATCATAGGAGCATACTTAGTTTGAGACTCATAAAGTTGCCCGGTAAGTGCAGCCTCCATATGTATAGCATCTACTGGACAAACTTCTGCACAAACACTACATCCCTCACACTTTACTGGATTAATAGAAAAATCCTCATTAACTGCATTAAATCTGCATTTTTCATAACAAAGACCGCAATCTGTACATTTTTCTGCATCCCTAACTGCTATTTTACCTCCACTAAAATTTCTTTCTTTTTCTACATGAGGTTCTAAAAGAAGATGCATATTTGGAGCATCTACATCACAATCAGCAATAACATGATTTTTAGCTAAAGCTGAAAAATTAGCACTGAGGGTTGTCTTTCCTGTACCTCCTTTACCACTAATTACTGTTATTTTCTTCATTTATCTCACCTTCTATTGCTAAAAATAATTCTTTGAATTTTTCTTCCCATTCTTTTAATTCTCTGACAAATGGAATCCCATCAGAATATAACTCGGCGATTTTTCTCTCAAATGGTATTTTCATCATTATATTAATATCTTCTTTTTCACAAAATTCTTCTATTAAATCATCTTCCCCTTCTTCAGATCGATTAATTATAACTCCAAAAGGAATCCCTACTTCTCTCATAACTTCTACAGACATTTCTAAATCATTTAGTCCAAAAGGAGTAGGTTCTGTAACAAGTAATGCAAAATCACTATCTACTGTTGCCTCTATTGTAGGACAGGTTGTTCCTGGAGGAGCATCAATGATTGTTGTTTTTTTATCATTTATGTGTTCTTTTAAGGCTTCAATTACAGGAGTAGAACTTTCTTCTCCTATGTTCATTTCACCCTGCCAGAATTCAATATTTCTATCTCCTACATTCTTATCATATTTTAATTTCCCTAATTCTCTATCTTTTTCAGTTATTGCATTTACAGGACATACTATTTCACAACCACCACAACTATGACATATCTCAGGAAAAACCATAACTTCATCTAACATCATAGCTAAAGCATTATATTCACAAAAATCAACACATTTTCTACAACCTGTACAGGTCTCCTGATCTACTACAGGTATTTTTCTATTTACAGGAATATAATCATTTTTAAAATCTGGTTCAATGAAAATATATGAATCAGGTTCTTCCACATCAGCATCCATTAACTGAACATTTTCCAAAGAAAGAGCAAGGTTTGTAGAAACAGTAGTTTTACCTGTTCCTCCCTTGCCACTGAGTACTGTTATATTCATATTATCACCCTTTTAATGATCATGTTGTGCTTCATTGGTTGGTTCACTTACCTCTTCAAGCTCATCATTTTTAAAAGCTTCTATTGCTTCTTTAATAGTTCCATTTGCTAAATAAATCTTCATATTCAATCTTTCTAATCCAGAAAAAGCTCTAGGTCCTACATTGGGAGTAAACATTAAATCTGCTTTTTGATCAGCAACAATTTGAGCTGCTTCTACTCCAGCTCCACTTGGAGCATTTTGAGCTGTATTATTTATAAATTCTAATTCTTCTTCCTCAATATTAACTACTGCAAAAAACGGTGTTCGACCAAATCTAGGATTTAATTCAGCTTCCCAACCATTATCATTTTTAACCGGCATAATTACTTTCATTAATAATCAACTCCTTATTTTTTGAGTAATACACTAATTATGATTATAGCACCATTGTAAACATATGTCAATAAACAAACAAAAACAGCAGTTAAAAAATAACTGCTGCTGCTAATATAACTTTATTTAATTAAATTTAAAGTTCAGGAAATAAAGTTTTTACTATACTTCTTGCATCTTCATCCACAACATAATAATTCCTTTCCAGACCATTTTTTTCTACTCCCAAAATATCTAAATCTTTTAGCTTGGACAGATGTTGAGAAAGGGTTGACTGTGGAATATTGAGACAACTCTGCATCTCAGTTACATTATATCCCTCTTTTTCCATAAGGCCTTTAACAATACATAATCTAATCGGATGAGACAAAACTTTTAAAATTTTTGCCTTTTCCTCTATTTGGGGCATATCTTTCATAATATTTTCCATATAAATACATCTCCTACTTTTTATTTAAAATCTTTATATTCATATATTAAGATATTCTGCCCTTTTTGTCAAAATTCCTGTTGACTTTTATATTTTTATATCATAATATATAAATATAGTAATATATTTTTTTGAAGGGAGGTACTTACATGGGATATTTTTGGATTCATTAATGAAAAATATCTCAATCTTTAAGTATTTTTTTATTTCCATTTAAATAATAATTAATTTTTAAATATTCAATTTAAAGAGGAGGGTTTTTGTTGCATAAAATAAGAAGATTTGTTTTTACAACCTCAATTATTTTTCTTTTTTGGCTGGCTTATACTACATCTCTCCAAAAAAGTGAATTAATTACTGGTTTAATAGTTTCAATTGTAATTGCTTTATTTACTTATGAGAGTTTCACCAGAGTCAGTCCTGAAAATAATATTATCAAAAGATTTTTTTCTTTTCTGAAATATCTACCAATTTTTATTTTTGAGATGATTAAAGCTAACGTTGATGTAGCCAAAAGGGTTATTAATCCATCTTTACCAATAAATCCAGGAATAGTTGCCATTAAAACTGATCTAAAATCTGATCAGTCTAAAATGTTTTTGGCAAATTCTATAACTTTAACTCCTGGTACCCTAACAATTGATGTTATAGATGATACCCTTTATGTCCACTGGATAGATGTGGAAAGCAAAGAACCCCAGATTCAAAAAAATAAAATTGCAACTAAATTTGAAAACTTGCTCAAGGGGGTTTTTTAATTGTTTAACTTTATATTTTTAATCATATTATTGGCTGTTATATTGGGTGTGATTAGAATGGTTAAAGGGCCCAGTTCTGCAGATAGAATTGTCGCTCTTGATACAGTTACAACTGTAATAAGTTCTATGTTAGTTTTGCTTGCATTATTTTTCAAAAGATATATTTTTCTTGATATTTCTTTTGTATTTGCAGCACTTTCTTTTACAAGTGTTATAGTAATAGCCCGTTTTCTTGAAGGGAGAGGTTAAATTATGGTTATTTTAAGTACAATTGGATATATTTTAATTGTTATTGGCACAATATTTTTATTTTTAGGTTCTTTAGGACTTATCAGAATGCCTGATGTTTACAATAGATTACAGGCAGGTACTAAAGCAACCACCCTGGGAGCTTTATCAACAATTATTGGAGTTGGTCTGGTTGAACCAACCTGGTTCTGGAAAACTCTGGTTATTGCAATCTTTATAGTATTGACTAACCCAATTGGTAGTCATACTATAGCAAGAGCCTCACGTAAAAGTGGAATAAAAACTACAACTGAAACAACTGTAGATAAATATGAAGAAGATGTTTTAAATAATGAAAGTGGTGATGAAGATGACCTTGCTCTATAGTGTTCTTATTCTAATTATGTTAATAAGTGGTATTGCCGCTTTAGTTTTTGATAAACTATTAAATTCTATTATTGCGGCTGGCTTTGTTAGTTTAATGGCCTCTGCTCTGTTTTATTTCTTAAAAGCACCTGATGTAGCCATGACTGAAGCAGCAATTGGAGCCGGTCTAACAACTGCAATCTTTGTAATCACCCTACGCAAAACAGAAGGGAGTGAAAGTGAGTGAGATTTAGAAATATACTCGCCTTAGTTTTAGTAGTTATATTGGGCTTTTTTATCTTACAGGCTTTTAATATATCTCCTGAAGAAGGACAATTAGTAATTGATGAATTTGGAGAAGCCGAAATTGAAAATAGAACTGCTAAACTCTATATAAATAAAAGTGTAAATTCCAGTAACCAAAAAGTTGTTTATGCTGAAAGCAAAAATTTAGAAAGTGGTTCAGCCAACATGGTTACTTCTGTTATAGCTAATTACCGTTCCCTTGATACTTTAGGAGAAGTTACTGTTCTCTTTTTAGCAGCTACTGGTTTAGGAGCTGTCTTATATAGTAATAAAAAGAAAGAAAGAAATTTTATAGTTGATGAAGGTTCACTTATTCTCAAAACAGGTATTAAAATATTATTTCCTTTATTAATACTTGCAGGTGCTTATATTTTCATCCACGGACATCTTACCCCTGGAGGTGGATTTCAGGGAGGAGCTGTCATAGCAACTGCCTTCTTACTTAAGTTTTTAGCAGACAGAGAATATGAATTAGCTGAACACAAATTAAAAATAGTAGAAGTTATCGCCGGTATTAGTTTTGTTGGTCTTGGTCTTTATGGATTATATACAGATGGTTCATTTTTAAGCAACTTTTTGGAAACAGGAACTATTGGCACTCTTTTTAGTGCAGGAATTATTCCTTTAATATATGTTTCAATAGGTCTAAAAGTTGGTGCTGAACTTACAAGTATTATAAGTAATTTAATAGAAGCTTAATTATAAAATCAAACAAAAAGTTTATAAAAGGATGTGATCTCATTGATTAGCTTCCTGGAAGAATGGTCCTTTTTTGGTGGCTCCATTCTCCTTATCTTGATTGGCCTTTATGGAGTAATTACAAAAAGAAATCTAATCAAGATTTTAATCGGGTTAAGCTTAATGGATACAGGTGTTAATGTATTATTAGTTTCATTAGGTTATGTTGAAAATGGAAATGCTCCTATACTTACATCAATTATTAAAAATAATTCTGGTGCCTTCGTAGATCCTATTCCCCAGGCCCTGGTTCTTACTGCTATTGTCATTGGAGTTGCTATTTTAGCTTTAGGCCTGGCTGTAACTATTAAGATTTACGAAAAATATGGTACCCTTGATATATCAAAAATAAGGGGGTTAAAATGGTGAATCCAGTACTAATTATTGCTTTACCGCTCTTAATTGCGTTTCTTATGCCTTTATTTAACTATATACACAAAAAATTACCGGCAGTAGTTGCTCTTTTAACTGCAGCTTTTAATGTCTGGATCATTACTGTGAATTTTAATGAAGCTCTTTTTAATCCAATGGTTATTGAAATAGGTAACTGGCAGGCTCCATTTGCCATAAATCTTTATATAGGACCATTGGCTATTCTAGCTGTAGCTGTTATTAATGTTATTGCTTTAGTTCTGGCTATTTACAATTTAGAACATGATTATGAAATAAACGATAAATTTTATTCATTATTTTTGATGATTATCGCTGGAACTTCAGGAATGGTTATGACTGGTGATTTATTTAATTTATTTGTTTTCATTGAAATAAGTAGTGTTGCTGCCTATGGATTAACAGTCTTCTCCAGAGGAGACAGTTATGAAGCTGCTTTTAAATATATAATTATTGGTGCCATCGGTTCTGTTTTTCTCTTAATGGCAATCGGTTTTACTTATGCCAGTGTCGGCAGTTTAAATATGGCTCAAATTGCTAATGCAGCAGAAAATTTGAATCCCCAATTAATGAGAATTATTACTCTTCTCTTTATGGTTGGGATCGGTATTGAAGCTGAGCTATTCCCCTTAAACTTGTGGGTTCCAGATGTGTATAGTGAAGCTCCTACAAGTGTAACTTCTATCCTTAGTGGGGCTGTTTCAGCAGCAGGTATTTATTCTTTAGGTAGAATTTTCTTTACTCTTTTTGCCGACCCCGCTCTTTATACTTATTTAATGGTAATTGGAATAATAACTTTAGTTATAGGAGAGTTAGTCGCCTATAACCAGGAAAATATAAAAAGAATGCTTGCCTATTCAAGTATTGCCCAAATGGGATTAATTGTAACTATCATTAGTATAAATACTTCTCAGGCAGTTTCAGCTGGTCTTTTCCAGTTAGTAAATCACTCTATTTTAAAAGTGCTTCTATTTATAAGTGCTGGAGTATTAGTATCAGCTGCTGGAAGTAAAAAAATAAAGGACCTATCAGGATTAGGTAGCAAAAAACCAATAGCTTCTCTAGGCTTTGCAGTAGGAGCTATGGGGATTTTAGGAGTCCCATTTTTTAATGGTTTTGTTAGTAAATTAATGCTAATAAATAGTAGTTTAAATGCTGAAAAAATAATAATAACTGCTTTGATTCTTTTTGCTACAATAGTTGAAATAGGTTATTATCTAAAAGTAATTCAGAAAATATACTTTGAAAAAAGAGAAACAAAAGTCTTTAAAACAGCAAATGTATTTATTCCAGTATTAGTTTTAACAGTTTTTGTTTTTGCCTTAGGTATTTATCCAGAATTGATTACTACTACCCTGGATAAAGCCGCAAATGAATTATTAAATAGTACTGAATATATTACAACTGTGTTAGGAGGGATGTAGGATGCTAACTAATTATATTTTCATCCCCATTATAGCAGCCTTTTTTGCCTATCTGTTAAATAAAAAAGTAAAATATACTGGTGGAATTATTACTTCAATTATTTCTGCCTATTTACTATATCAATTGATAGGTTTATACGGAAAATGGTCTCTAATCCAAACTATTAATTTTAGCTTAATGGGAAATAACTTAGAATTTATTTTAGGAAATAATCCTTTAAGCTGGCTTTTTGCCTTAATGACTGCCAGTGCCGGATTATTGATAGCTCTTTTTAGTATTAAATCTCAGGAAAAATATGATTTGAGTTCTGCCTTTAATTTTAACTTCTTGATATTAATTGGAAGTATAATGGGAGTTGTTCTTGCTGGAGATTTCTTAACTTTGTTTATCTTCTGGGAACTTATGACCTGGACTTCCTTTTATATAATCTCTGGTGGTACTAAAAAAATGGCCAAAAAATCAGCCTATCGTTATTTTATTTTGAGTGCAGTTGGTGCTTATACAATGCTTATGGCCATTATAATTATCTATAATCAAACTGGAAGTTTTGCAATAGGAGAAGCGGCTCAATATTTAATAAATCTCCCAACTGGTAAATCACTACTTCTGATGGGAATGATGAGTCTTCCTTTCTTAACAAAAGCAGGCTTATTCCCGGTTCATATCTGGGTAAAAGGAGCACATGGTAATGCTCCTAAAGAATTTTCTCCATTTTTATCAGGTCTAATGTTAAAAGTTGGAGTTTATGGATTATTATTAGTATTTTATCTCTTACCTTTCTTTAAGGTAATGGAAAATACTATAAGCTATAGAGGATTACCAATTTTAAGTTATATTTTCGCTTTATTTGGGGCTATAACTACCGTAACCGGTACTATCCTGGCCATCAGACAGGAAGATATGAAAAAATTAATAGCCTATTCTTCTATCTCTCAAATGGGATATATTTTAATGGGAATATCACTGGCAACTCCTCTAGGAATAACCGGTGGATTACTTCATATGATGAACCACCTTATTTTTAAATCTGCTATATTTTTAACTTTAGCAGCAGTAATTTATAGAACTGGAACTACCAAAATGTATGAAATGGGAGGACTAATTTTTAAAATGCCAGTAACTTTTGCTACCTATCTTACAGCAATTATTGCTCTGGCTGGAATACCTCCTACAAATGGTTTTATCTCTAAATGGGTTATTTATCAGGCCCTTATTGAAAAAGGATATTTATTTTTAGCACTCGCTGCTTTCTTTGGTAGTATAGGTTCATTTATGTATGTATTTAAACCATTAAGTACTGTATTTTTAGGACAGTTGAAACCTCAACACGAAAAAATCAAAGAAGTACCTTTCATAATGCAATTACCTATGTATGTTCTTATGGGACTTATGGTACTCTTTGGCGTATTACCTGGAATACAGATGAATATAATTACTAAGATTTCTTCTCAACTAGGTATAGAATCGGTTAATTATTCACTTTACACAATAGAAGGTGCTTTTGGATCCTGGAATTCGATGATAATCTTTAATGTATTTACTGCAGGTTTTATTATTTCTTTAATTATATTCATGCTGGCCAAAAAATCAAAACTTGTAGGCTTACTTGATACTTATACTTCAGGTGAGTATATGAATGACGCAGAAGCCTATCATTATGCTTATCAATATTATCGTCCTTTTGATAGACTATTTGATAATTTTGCTGCCCGAAGTTTAACCAGAGCTTATGAAAGTCTTGCTAATAATCTAAGTAAAGTTGGAAATGCATTACGTAAAGGAATCATAACTGGTAATGGCCAAACTTATGCCTACTATACTGTTTTATTTTTCGTGATACTTGCCATTGCGGGGTGGATAATATGATAGAAATGTTAATGACTGCTATAAAGTTTCTTTTAATCACAATTTTTAGTTCAGCTTTAGGATTACTTTTTATGGGAATTGCAAGAAAAGTAATAGCCCGAATTCAAAAAAGATATGGCCCACCTTTTTACCAGCCCTATCTTGATGTAATAAAACTATTTGGTAAAAATGCCATAACTCATGGTTTTATTTTCGATTTTGGTTCTATTATGGCTTTAGGAGGAGTAATAGCCACTCTATTTTTCATACCATTAGGTGGCTGGTATCTCTATAGTATGAGTGGAACAGTTATTTTAGTAATATACCTGTTAGCTATAGCTTCTCTCGGAATGGCAATGGGAACAGTTGGTTCTGGTAACCCTCAGGCTTCTTTAGGAATTTCCAGAGCTTTAACTCAAATGCTAGGTTATGAACTTCCTTTTCTTGTCATCCTCTTTGGTTTAATCTATAAGTACCAAACTTCTTCAATTGTTGGACTTATGGAAGCTCAGGCTGGTGGATTTATGAATTGGAACCTTTTTACCTATCCAATAGCTACAATTATTGCCTTTATAGTTTTACTGGGGATGATGGGTAAAAAACCATTTGATGCTATGATAGCTCCTTCAGAAATAGGATCAGGACCTGTTGTGGAATCAGGTGGAAAATATTTAGGAATGATGATGTTACAAAAATCAATTACAATTATTATAGAATTGGCTCTTTTTGTAAATCTTTTCCTTGGAGGAGCAGAAAATATTTTAATATTTATTCTCAAAATGCTTATCGTCTGGATTACAGCAACCATGATCGGTTCACTTTATCCAAGGTTCAGAATTGAAGATGGAGTTCTCTTTTACTGGAAATGGCCACTAATGATTGCTATAGTACAGGTACTATTCATTATATTTTAATTAATTAGGAGGTTTTTAGAGATGAAAGATAAATTTAAGAGAGGAAAGTGGAAAGAATTTCTTGATTGGGCCCAAAATAGGTCCTTAAGTATGCTTCACTACTGTACTGGATGTGGAGCTATTGAATTACCACCAACAATGACCTCTCGTTATGATATGAGTCGCTTTGGAATTGGACCAGCAGCTACTCCAAGACAGGCAGATTTACTTTTAGTTACTGGTTATCTTAGTACCAAAACTCTCAGAAGGTTAATATATACCTATGAACAAATGCAGGAACCTAAATTTGTAGTTGGTTTTGGCTCCTGTACTATAAATGGTGGTATGTACTGGGATTCCTATAATACAATTAAACAACTGGATAAATATTTGCCTGTAGAAATGTATATTGCAGGTTGTATGCCCAGACCGGAGGCTATTCTTGATGGACTTTTAAAATTAAAAGACAAAATTGAAACTGGGGAAGCCAAAGGATATGAAGAATACAAGGAAAATATTGAATTTTATCATAAAAATCAGGAAGAAGCTTTAGGGGAGGTACAGAGAACACAATGAGAAATGAAAAAGAAGTAATAAAATTAATTGAAAATAATCTGGACCCTCTTGAAATTAATAAAAAAAGAAAGCAAAATCTCTCGGTCAGTTTTACACCTGACAAGACAATCCAGTCCTTAAGTTTTCTCAAATCAAATAGCTATAAACATCTTTCTACCATAAGCTGTGTTGACTGGATTGATGATAATGAATTTGAACTTGTTTATCACCTCTTTTCATATGAAGATTATATAAATATAAGTGTAAAAACAAGAATAGATAGAGACAAAGCTACTTTTGTAACTCTAAAAGAAATCTGGCCAGTAGCTGAATTTTATGAAAGAGATATTCATGATTTCTTTGGAGTTGAATTTGAAGGAAATGATAATTTAGAAGAATTAATCCTGGAAAATTGGAATGAGATCCCCCCAATGCGTAAAGATTTTGATACTCGGGAATTTGTAAATGAAGAATATGAATGGAGGGATTACAATGGACAAAAACACACAGACTGAAATATTTTTCGGACCTAACCATCCTGGAGTACCTGGAAATTATGGTATTATTTATGACTTTGAAGGTGATACAGTAACAGAAGCTAAACCAAATGCAGGTCATCTCCATCGTGGTTTTGAAAAATTAATGGAAGAAAGAATCTGGATTAAAAATACTGCTCTAGTACCTCGTATTTGCGTTGAAGAGCCTGATATAAATGAAATGGTTTATGCTATGGGTTATGAAGCTATCGGAGATCTTGAAGTACCAAAAAGAGCAGATTATATTAGATCAATAATTCTTGAATTGGCAAGAATACAGGGACATATTTTTTCAATTGGCGGTAATGCTGCTGGTATAGGTCAATATACTGTCATGCAGTGGGGTACATTGGCTAGAGATTATATTCTTGATCTATTTGAAGAAATAACTGGAGGAAGAGTTTATCATATTTATATCAGACCAGGTGGAGTAAGACAGGATATTGAAGATGAAACTTTTGAACATATTCTGGAAGTAATGGATGACTTAGAAGAAAATCGCCTACCTGATTTAGATAAAGCTCTTTATGAAAACCCAAATGCTCACAAACGTTGGAAAGGTAAAGCAGTAATAACTGAGGAAGAAGCAATAGAAATGGGAGCAACCGGTCCAGTACTAAGAGCAAATGGCAAACCTTATGATGTAAGAAAAATGATGCCTTATGCTGCTTATAATGAAGTTGATTTTGAAATACCAACTGGTGAAAATGGTGATGCCTGGGATAGATTAAAAATAATGAGAGAAGAAATGACCCAAAGTATAAAAATAATCAGACAACTTATTAATAATATTCCTGAAGGGCCTGTAAAATTAGATTTAGGAAATGCTCTTAAATATAGAATCCCTGAAGGAGATGCCTATGTTAAAATCGAATCAAAAAGAGGCGAATATGGTTATTATATGGTTTCTGATGGAGGATTAAAACCATATAGAGTCCATGTTAGAGGTGCCTCTAATCCTTTAGGTCTTTATGGAGTTACTGAATATCTTCCTGGCACTAGAGTTGCTGATGTACCTGTTTGGGCTAAAAGTCTCGGAATCTGCCCACCAGAATTTGATAGATAAAATTTATAAAGTGAGGTGAAATAAATTGTCTAAAGATAAAAAAAGCATCTTTTCACCAGGTACAGCTTTTAAAAACTTAGTTAAAAAACCTGAAACAGTTAGATACCCTGCTGAAACTAAAGATGCTGCTAAAAGATATAGAGGTTTTCATATAAATGATTTAGAAGAATGTATTGGTTGTGGAACCTGTCAGGATGTCTGTGTAAATGATGCAATCAATATGGTTGAATTATTAGATAAACCAAAAGTTGAAGGTGAAAAAAATGAAAAACCCCAGATTGATTATGGAAGATGCTGCTGGTGTGGTCTTTGTGTGGATGCCTGCACTACTGGTTCTCTTGAAATGAGTCGTGATTATAGTTATCAAGATATAGATCCAGATAACTTTATTATTCAACCAGATGAAGAAAATGATATTAATGAAGTAGAAGCTCCTTTAGGTTATTTAAGAGATGATAATTCTGATCTTTTAGATTTAGAAAGAGTAAATATGGAAATGCTTGAACCAGAAGAAAGAGTTGACTCTTTTGTTGAAATCGTAGAAGGTTTTTCAAAAGAAAAAGCTGAAAAAGAAGCTTCTCGTTGTGTTGAATGTGAAATATGTACAGATACCTGTCCAGCTAATATGAATATTCCTCAGTATATTAGAGGTATATTCGATGAAGATTTAGACGAATCTTTACAACAAATTTATGAAGATAATCCACTTCCAGAAGTTTGTGGACGAGTTTGTACTCATAAATGTGAAGGAGTTTGTGCTTTAACTCATAGAGGGGAAGCAATCTCCATTCGCTGGTTAAAACGCTATGCAGTAGATAACGTAGATTCTGCAGATTATAAAAAGGTACTTGGAACTGAAAAAATTGAACAAAATGATAAAGAAATTGCAATAGTCGGTGCCGGTCCAGCTGGTCTCTCTGCTGCCCATTATTTAAGTGTTATGGGATATCAAATTACAGTTTATGAAGACAAAGAAAAGGCAGGAGGTATGATGAGATATGGTATTCCGGAATATCGTCTACCCTATGATGCTCTCGATAAGGATATTAACTATATAAAAAGTCTGGGAGTAGAATTCATATTCAATACCAGAGTTGGTGAAGATATCACTCTTGATGAATTACATCAAAAATATGATTCAGTATTTGCAGCAACAGGTCTTCATAATGGTCGAAGTACCAGAGTTCCTGGAACGGAAAATAATAATGTTTATCAGGCAGTAGATCTCCTTGCAGATTTGGCAAGAGGAAAGGAAGTTCCCACTACTGAAAGCATTGTAGTCATTGGTGGAGGTAATGTTGCTATGGATATAGCCCGTTCAATGGCCAGAATCCAAAAACAGCGTTATGGAAAAGTCGATGTAACTGTTACTTCCCTTGAAACTGAAGATGTTTTACCTGCAGATGAGGAAGAAGTTGAAGAAGCAAGAGAAGAAGGAGTTGTCTTTGAACCAGGAAGAGGACCTAAAGAAATTGAAGTTAATGAAGATGGGTCTATTGCTCATGTCTGTACTAATTGTTGTGTATCAGTTTTTGATGAAGAAATGAATTTTAATCCTACTTTTGATGACAATGATATTCAAAACTTAGAATGTGATATGGTTATTGAAGCAATCGGTCAGGCTGGAGACAACAGTTATATAGATGATGTTGTAGATGTAGAATATGAAGGACCAAGAATAAAAATCAATGAACATAGTCAAACATCTGTTGACTGGTTATTTGTCGGTGGAGATATTGCTCAGGGTCCAGATGTGATAAATGCTATTGCTACAGGCCATGATGCAGCAGTAGGTATTGATAAATATTTAAATGATGAATTATAAAAACAAATAAACTAATTAATCTACTTATTTTAAAAGAGGCCACTTTACTGTGGCCTCTTTTAATGATTATATTATTTTCCTGTTACAGAAACATTGTTAACCAATAAATAAGGTGCATAGCCTTTCATATTAGGATAAATCTCATCTCCAACACCTTTTATTTCCTCAAAATCTTCATAAATATTTCCAGCAATCATAACATCCTGTAATCTTCCCTGTAATTTACCATTTTTAACATGAAAACCCTGAGCCTGAACTGAAAAATGACCCTGTTCATAATTTGAAGAATGAAATCCTATTACACTTTCAACTAAAATTCCTTCATCCATTGAATTTAGCAAATCTTTTTTGCTTTTATCCCCAGGTTCTAACACAGGATTTACAAAATTAGGTGAAACTGGAGTGTTTATTCCTTCTCCAAATAAAGTTCTTTTCAAACCATTACCGGTAGGTTTTTCTCCCATTTTATTAGCATATTCTAAGTCAAAAATATAGTTTTTTAACAAACCTTTATTTATTATTTCTTTTTGAGATGTAGGTATACCCTCATCATCAAAAGACCTTCTACCAGCAGCATTTTTCATTTGTGGTTTATCATTAACATTTATTTTATCTGAGAATATCTTTTTATCTAATTTGTTCATTAAAGGTGAAGTCCCCTGAAAAATTGTTCTACCACTTATCCCTGCCTGTAGACTAATAAAAAAGAAGTAAAGAGATCTTGGTGAAAAAAGCACATCCATTTTGGCAGTTTCTGGTGTGGATATTTCATAAGTATTTTCATATTCAGCTAAAAATTCATCTATTTCAGCTTTAGGAATTTCGTCAAACATTTTTTCCTGATTAAAAGATCTATAAAGAGTTGAGCCTCCACCAGGAATAGGAGCCCCAAAATCAAAATGAAAATTAACTAATTCTTCTTTTAGGTCTCCTTTGTTATCTGTATCAATCTTTATTTTTTCATATCTTTTATTTAAATTAAGATTTAACACTATATCTTCATTTTTATTTTTAATATAATCACTAACTTCAGTAATGAATGCAAAAATCTTTTCGGCATCTGCTTTTTCATAATTTTCACGAACTACAGGGTCAAGTTTATCCATACTTTCCTTACTAAATACAAGATCTGTTTCTTCTCCATAATCAGCAGATTCTTCTGCTCCATCTATTAAATTTTTCTTAACTTTGACTGATTCTCCCAGGGTTGTATTAGAACCTAATTTGCCATCTTTAATTACACGTAAAGAACTGGCTGTTAAATTTTCCTGAGTTATGTCCTGGAGATCCCAATTTTCAATATTTATTTTCAGCTTATCAATTTTCTTTTTTAAATACTCTTTTTGTTCAAATCTATTTTTTAAATTTTTAATTGATTTCATCTTTATTTCCCTCCTACATTAGCTTTATCCAGTTTAATATGGGGAGCCCCAGTACCAGAAAACATATTAAGCTGCATTGGATTTCCTTTACCACAACCACCTAATTCATTAAAATAGAGGTCATCAGCAATCATCGAAATATTTTGGAGAGTAGAAAATAATTCTCCACTAATATTTATATCTCTAACCATTTCTTTTTTACAACCATTTTCTATTCTGTAACCATATTCAGCTCCAAATGTAAACTGATCACCTGAGGTCTGGCCACCTTTACCATTTAGGAGATAATATCCATTTTCTATTGATTCAAATAATTCTTTTTTAGTTGATTCTCCATTTTCAATAAAAATATTAGACATTCTTATAATTGGTGTATATTGACAATCAACAGCTCTCATATTTCCAGAAAGTTCTTCTGAAAAACTGGCAGCAGTTTCCCGAGAATGCAATCTTCCATTTAATATTCCATCTTTTATCAATTCTGTACGTCTTCCTTTTTGTCCCTCATCATCATATTTATAATGACCCGGTGTTCCTTCTAAACCTGGATCATCAACTACAGTTAAAATTTCATTTCCCATCTTGGTTCCATATTGTAGTTTCTCTCTAAAAGCAGGATTATTTTTTATTATATCTGCTTCAGAAAGATGCCCAAAAGCCTCGTGTATAAAAACAGCAGCCAATTTTGGATTAATAATAATTGGATAAGTACCTGCTTTGATAGGATCAGCATCTAAAAGCTGCTGTAAAATATCTATTTCACCTAAAAGATCATCTTCTCTATCTACTAAATTAGAAAATTCAGGATAAGCTCCAAAAGATACTCTTTTTGTTTGTACCACACCATCCTTTTTAGCAAATATCTGACCGGTAATATAACTTCCTAATAAATCATATTCAATTTCACTACCTTCAGAATTAATAAAATATCTTTTGGAATAAAATTGTCTATAATGAAATCTGGTATTAACAACATGTTTTTGTTTTAAAGCAAGTTCATTATATTTTTCTACTAAATCCTTTTTTTCTTCCAGAGAATAATCTCTTGGATCATCATTAACTTCAGTAAAAACTTTATCTTTTATTACTTCTGCATTTTTTAATCTAATACTTTCTTTTTGAAATTCAGATCCTCTTTTGCTAATATTTATTAGATTATCTCTACTTTTAAAAGCTTCATCTAATTCACTAAATGAACCAACAGCTTTACTTCCATTATTATATACTCTAATATGCCCTCCTTCTCTATATGAGTTTTTAATATTTTTTATTTCTTTTCCTTCAATGCTGATTTCAGTTTCATTATTTTTTTCATGCCGTAAATCACCATAATCTAATTTCTCAGTATCAAATATACCTTTTAATTTATCTTTCATCTTATTCCTCCTATTCTTTTTTAAAAAATATTACTCTTATATTTATTAATACAAGAATAATCCTAAAAATCCTTTTAAATTTATTAATTTTTTCTTAAAATATTATTTAATTTTCTAGTAAATGATAATATATCTTAAGAAAAACAATTAATATTCATAAAAAGAAGGAATTATAATTCATTTGCAGAAATTATTATATAGTTATTGTTATTAAAATAACAAATTTAAATAAAAATTAGGAGGTTAATTAATTAATGGAAAAAGTTTTAGAAGTAGGTAATATAACAAAAAATTATGCAGCTCAAAAAGCTGTTGATAATGTGTCTTTTGATCTATATGATGGTGAAATTCTAGGATTATTGGGGCCAAATGGAGCAGGTAAAACTACCATTATTAGAATGATTTTAAATATTATTGCCCCAGATGGAGGAAAAATTTCTTTTAGTAATTTTTCTATAGATGATAAAAGTAAAATGGGTTATCTGCCTGAAGAGAGAGGAATTTATAAAGATACAAAAGTTTTAGAAACTATTGTTTATTTCGCTGATTTAAATAATATACCCCCAGAAAAAAGTAAAAAGAAAGCTGAATACTGGCTTGAAAAACTTGAATTAGATGATTATGCAAACAATAAAATAGATGAGCTTTCAAAAGGTATGCAACAAAAAGTGCAATTTATAATATCAATAATTCACAATCCAGAATTATTAATTGTAGATGAACTTTTTTCTGGCTTGGATCCAGTAAATCAGGATTTATTTAAATCAATTTTAGAAGAATTAGTTGCAGATGGGATGAGTATTTTACTTTCTTCTCATCGAATGAACATGGTTGAAGAACTCTGTGATAGAATCTTTCTTATAAATAAAGGAAAAAAAGTTTTATATGGAAATTTAAATGAAATAAAAGATAATTATGAAGAAAAAAAAGTTGAGATGACTTATAGTGGTAATGATAACTTCTTGAAAGGAAATATCAATATAAGTAATTATACTGCTAAATCAAATAAAGCCAGCTTTTATATAAATAATCCTGAAAATTTAAATTCTTTTTTAGATGATCTAAGTAATAACATTGATATAAAAGAACTTTCAATTACAAGCCCTTCTCTTCATGACATATTTATTAATTCCATCAAAGGAGGGGTAGCAAATGAATAATACATTTAAAGTAGCTAAATGGGAAATAAAGAAAAATATACGTAATAAAACTTTTTTATTTATGACTTTTATATTTCCACTTTTAATTTTAGTTATAGCAGGAGGGGCAGGTTATATTGGAGGAAGCAGTTCTCAGTCCGGTCTTAAAATAGGTTTAATTGATCAAACCGATTATATTTATGAAGAATTAAATCAAAATTTTACTAATGAAGACATTACTTTAGAAAAAATAAAAGCCACTACTAATAAAGATGAACTCAGAAATATATTAGAAGTTAATAATTATGATAGTATTGTTCTAATACCTTCTAATATAGTAAATAATAATCAAGCAACAGTTTATTATAAAGAATTAAGAGGATTAGATGGTAATGTAATTTCTAATATTTTAAGTAATATTGTTATTGAAAAACGCTTAAGTGAAAATGGTTATTCAGCTGACCAAATATTACGATTAACTCAAAATGTAAATTTTCAAACTCAATCTTTGCAAAAAGATGATACAGGAATAGCTGCTATTTTCTTACCATTAGGTCTGGCTATGTTGATGGCTTTTTCTTCAATGTTTTCTGGAAGTGCTCTAATGCAAAGTATAAATAAAGAAAAAAGTGATAAACTTGTAGAAATTCTTTTTTCATCACTTACTCCAAAAAATCTTATGTATGGAAAAGTACTAGGTTATGGATTTCTCGGGATTTGTCAGGTGATTGTCTGGGGAGCAGCAGGTTCACTGGTAGCAAATAGATTTTTTGATCTACCATTGAATATTCTTTTCAGTATTAAAAATGCCTATATGTTTGTCTATTTCTTACTTGGATTTGCTATGATATCTGGGTTAAATGCTATTGCTGGGGCCAGTAGTAAAGACCTGCAATCAAGTGGGCAATCATTAAATGGATTAATAGTTATAGTCCCTATTGTACCGGTCTGGTTTGCTTCAATCTTATTGCAGAATCCTTCAGGTACAATTTCTAGAATACTAAGTTATATTCCTGTTTTTACTCCAACTACTATGTTACTTAGAATGGGGGTATCTACTCCACCAATCTGGGAAATTGCTCTTACAACAACAATTTTAGCCCTATCAGCATTTTTCTTTATTAGACTTGCCAGTAAAATATTTAGAGTAGGTATGCTTATGTATGGAAAAGATATGTCTTTAAAAGAAATTATAAAATGGAGTAAAGCTTAAAACTTTAAACATAAACAGTAAGAGCACTTCCTTTTTCTAAGAGGAAGTGCTTCTTTAATTAATTATATTTCTTTTTCTTTTAACCAATCTTTAAGGTCCTCCACAACTCCTTTTTGACTATAATCTGCTGCTTCTGTATAACTGAAATTACTTTCTTTTTCTTTAAGATCATCAATACTATTTAAAATATCTGTTCTTTTAAAAGAAGTACCTTCAAGTCCATTCTTAATCATTTCTATTAATTGAACATCCATTGCATCAGAATATATATCTGCTTCTTTAATTACCCCATTTTTTAATTTTAATCCAATTTCTATTTCTCCCCAGTTAAATCTTTTCTCAAAATCTATATCAAAATCTGGAGTTTGTCCATAACGCCATTTCCAGGAAGAATATTTTTCGTATAAATCCTCTATTTCATTCATTTGAGATGGATCATAATATTCATCTTCACTTATATCATTTTCATTACTACCATATACTTCTCCAAAACTTTCTTTTAATGCTTTTTTAAGAGCATTAAGGCTTATATCAGGATTTATTTCTTTTAAATTAGCAACTCGAGAACGCACAGATTCAACACCTTTTGATTTGATTTTTTCCTCAGAAACCTGTAAATAATCTACTAATTTTTCAAAATCAGTTTCAAACATAAGGGTACCATGATGATAAGCTGAATTTGTACCAAAATAAAAAGCATTACCTGAAAACTTTTTTCCATTTACAATTAAATCATTTCTACCTGAAAATTCTGCATTAATCCCCAGTTTATTTACTGCTTTTAAAATAACTTCAAGCTGTTTATCCAGATCATATAAATCCCTATCCATAATAAAAGTAAAATTCAAATTACCTAGATCATGATATACTGCTCCACCTCCAGAAAGACGACGAGCTAAATGGCCATCATCTTCATTTTCCAGCTTTTTACACTGACATTCTTTCCAGGCATTTTGATTTCTACCAATAACTACAGTTTTATCATTTTGCCAGAGATAAAGCATAACTTCTCCAGATTTAATATTGTCTAACAAATATTCTTCCAATGCTAAATTATACCAGGGGTTATATTGTTCTGAATGAGCCATTAGTAATTTTTTTGTTTCTTTCACTTTATTTACCCTCCAACTATATTTTTTTATTATGCAAAGTGAATTGATTCTTCAACCAAATCAAGTGCAGCCTCATGAATAACTTCTGCAGTTGTAGGATGAGTATGAATAGTTTCGGCAATATCTTCTGCAGTTAGTTCATTCTTAATAGCTAAAGTTACTTCACTTATAAGGTCTGAAGCATGAGTACCAATTATTTTAGCACCTATTATTTTTCCACTATTCGTTTCCTGTATTAATTTAATAAAGCCCTGTCTCTCCCCTTGAGCTAAAGCTTTACCATTTGCTCTAAATGGGAAATATCCAATTTCATAATCAATTCCTTTTTCTTCTGCTTGTTCAGGATTTAAACCAACATTTGCTATTTCAGGACTGGTAAAAATAGCACTGGGGACAACATCATAATCCATTTCAACTTCTTTACCTAAAATATTTTTAACTGCTATCATACCTTGATGAGAAGCAACATGAGCCAACTGAATTTCATCAGTTACATCACCAATAGCATAGATGCCAGGAATATTAGTTTCCATTTTTTTATTTACCTTAATTCCTCTTTCATTTTTATCAAGTTTAATACCTATTTTATCAATTCCCAGACCTTCAAAATATGGCTCTCTACCTACAGCCATAAGAACTTTATTTCCTTTTACTTCATTTTTTTCTTTATCTTTTGTATATTCTACTACCAATTCATTATTTTCTTCTCTTATTTTTTCAACTTTACTTCCAGTGAGAATATTGATCCCTTTTCTACGAGCTGAACGGTGAATTTCTTTACACATATCAGGACCACAATTTCCAAGAATTTCATCTAAAAATTCTACAACTGTAACTTCTACCCCAAAATTGGCATAAATAAAGGCAAATTCCATACCTATATATCCTCCACCGACAATTACCATTTTTTCAGGAAGTTCATCTAATTCTAGAGCCTGATTACTATCTATTACTCCTGGCAGATCAATTCCGTCAATAGGAATTTTACTTACTTTTGAGCCGGTAGCAATTATAATCTTTTCTGATTTTATTTCCAAGTCATTATCTTCAGAATTTACAAAAACTTTATTTTCATCAACAAATTCTGCTTCTCCCTCAATTATTTCTACATCATGAGATTTTAAAAGATGTTCAACACCTTTTACCAATCTTCTTACAACTCTATCTTTTCTCTTAACTACTTTTTTCATATTCACAGATACGGCCTCTTTATCAATATCCAGGCCAAATTGTTTTGCATCATTTATATTATCATAAACTTCAGCAGAACGTACCATAGCTTTAGTAGGTATACAACCTCTATTTAAACAAACTCCACCAATATTTTCTTTTTCAATTAAAGCGACTTCAGCACCCATCTGAGCTGCTTTAATAGCTGCCACATAACCTCCTACGCCACCACCGATAATAGTAATTTCTTTATTCAAATTTTTTTTGGAATCTCCCAAAATTATTACCTCCCATATGTATAATTTAACTACTTAAAGAATAAAATCTCCTCTGAATAATTTCAGAGGAGATTATATATTTGATTTTAACTATTTAACATCCCCTGTACAATAACATCTGTTGCATCTTCTTCATCAAGACCTCGGGCCATTAATGTCTGAAGCTGGGTACTGTCCACACTACCAATAGCAGCTTCATGAGTAACTTTGGCACCTGGATCACGAACATCAACAATAGGAACTGCCCTGGCAATAGCTTCATCTTTAATTATTTCAGTACAGTCAACATGTCCTTTGGCACCATCAGCTAAAGCAGTTAATTCATTTAAAACTTCTGCTTCTGCCTGATCCTGAAGAGCTATTTTTGTTTCAAGATAACCTCGAGAACCTTTGCCAACAAGGTCACCAGCTTCGCGTATTTTTATTTTATCATCTGCATAACCCTGCATTCTGGCTATCATTTCTAAAACTGCATTATCTTCAACAACAGATTCATAATCAAATTCTATTTCACCAATTCTTCCTTTACGAAGATTAAAAATTGTCTTAAATTCACTTTCCTTTTTTAATTCAATATTTGATTTAGCTAGTACTTTAACTCCACCATCATCACCGTGAAAATGGTTTTCTTCATAAAGATAACTACCACCTTCATGAACAATAATATCTGCTTCCATCTCATGTACAACTTCTGTTGCATTTGGGAAAACACAATCAGCCATAATTTCTACAGAAGCATTTTTTTCAACTTCTACTTCCATATCTATTACCTGTTTCCCTTTTTCGGGTAAAACTCCAAAACACATATGAACAGGATTGGATATTTTATAATTTTCAAGTATTGTAACTTTAACAGCTACCATACCCGTTTTTTGTTTTTTAACATCGACTTCAAGTCCTTCAACACTATTTGTTCCTAAAACTTTATCTCGTTCCAGAACTATATGAGCTACATCACTATCAGAAAAAACATCATCTCCCCCGGCATCCTTATAAGCATCGACCATCATCTCATAATCATCCAAGAGAACTCACCTCCAGATGTTCCTGATAATTTTCATCTTCACAGGGAACACATTCAAATTTAAAATAACGACTTATATCTTCTGGTGCACCTCTTTTTAATATTTCTCCATTGCATACTAATACAGATCTATCAGCCATCTGGAGCATTTCTTCATTATGAGTTATTAAAATAACTCCTGTTCCCTTTTCGCGAAAATCTTCTATTACCTGACTTATATTATTTAAAGCAACTACATCAACTCCAGAATCAGGTTCATCAAGGATAACCACATCCGGTTCCATAAGCAAAATAGAAGCAAGTTCTATTCTCTTTCTTTCACCACCACTTAAAGTATCATCAATTTTTCTATTAAGATATTTACTGGGAACTATAGCAACTTCTTCTAAAGCCTCAGCAAGTTCTTTTTCGTTTACTTCTTTACCCTGGCTTTCCAACCCAAGAGATAGAAATTTCCGCACAGTAACTCCTTCATAACGGGCAGGCTCCTGCCAGGCAAGTGTCATACCTTTTTGGGCGATTTTATTAGTAGCTAATCCATTTATCTTTTCACCATTTAATTTTATTTCTCCACTATTTTCTTGATAACCATTTAACCCCATTAATGTATAGGCTAAACTGGATTTACCACAACCATTAGGACCAATCACCGCAAAAACTTCTCCTTCATTTAAATCAAAGGAAAAATCCTTTAAAATTTTTGTTTTATCTAATACTAAATTAAGATTATTAACTTCCAGCACTTTTCTTTTAGTCAAGAAAATGCCCCCTCTCTAAAAACTCTTATTAATTCATCATTAATTATATTATATATCACCTCGAAGGTCAATTAAGTTATTTATACTACATCTCTTTATTTTACTTCACCAATCAATTTTTTCTCTCCATCGATTATTTTAAATAAGAAGGCACCTTTTGACCCTGGTACTCCTTCATTCATATCCCAGGTTAATTGGATTCCTTCAAAATTATCTACATTGCGAGTGTAATCTCTAATCATTTTTCTTTCTTCCTCAAGTTTAGCTGGATCACCAGTTATTTTTTTATTTTCAATAGCCTCTTTAATCATATATACTGCATCATAATAATTTGTAGCAAGAGATCCTGGCGCTTTACCATCATGATCCTTTTTGTACTCTTCTTTAAATTTAAGCCAACGAGGATTATTACTATTTGGATTAATATAATTATATATTGAAATTCCTTCAAGTGCTTTTCCACCTATTGTATAAAGGGGAGTATCATCAGCACTACTAAATACTAAAATGTTTTCTTTATCTTTCCAACCTCTATCTTCTAATTGTTTTATTATTTTAGCTGCTTTATCTGAATTAGTTGTTAGAAGTATACCATCAGGATTTTTAGATAAAGCTTTTACCACTAAGGAATCAAAAGTAACCATATTTTGTGGTACTTCTATGTTTTCAACTTCAACATTTTTATTTTCAAGACCAATTTGATGAGCATCTGCCATTCCAGGCCAGGCTGCCCATTTTTCTACAAATTGAACCACTTTTTTCATTTCTGGATTTTTTTCTGCCCATAATTCAGTTATAGGTGGAAGTTTTTCATCAGTTGGTGGATACCAGGACAATGTCCAGGGAAAATATTTTTGGGCATATTCATAACTCGTTGAAACAGGCATGGAAAACAGGCCATTTCTTGCAGCTAGAGGAACTGCTGCCATAATTACTGCTTCTGGTACAGGTCCCATTACTACCAGAGCATCATCAACTACTTTACTCATTTGTTTTATACCTTTATCTGGTTCAACTCCTGTATCATATATCTTTATTTCTACATCCTTTCCTCTAATACCACCATTTGCATTTATCTCTCTGGCAGCATATTTAGCACTCCAGGACATATATTCCCCAATACTGGCAATAGGTCCTGTTACACTATTTAAAAAAGGAATAGTCCATTTCTCAACTTTCACTTCATTTTGAGCAAAAGAAACTCCAGAAAAAGCAACTACTACTATAAGTGAAAAAATAAAAATTTTAAATAAATTTCTCATTTTTACATCCCCTTAATTTTATTTTTTATTTTCCAAAGAAATTTTTTAGTTATTAAACCATCAGGTTTTATTAAAATCACAGATACCAATAATACACCATATATCAAATTTTTCCAGGAAGATACTGCACTTGGCAAAAGAATAGGTACTCCTCCTAAAATTAGGGCTGAAAAAATTATCCCCCACATCGTACTATATCCACCAATAAAAACAATTGTCATCAGAGTTCCTACCAGGTGAAATGAAAAAAAGTCAGGAAAAAGACTTCCAGTAAAATAAGCATATAAAACACCAGCACTTCCAGCAATTCCACCACTTATTGTTTGAAACAATCGACCAATTCTTTTAGGCTTAATACCAAGACTATAAGCCATTTTTTTATCAGCAAAAATAACCGAAGCAGCTCTACCTAATTGAGAATTATCAATCATATAAAGAAAATATGAAATAACTAAGGTTATACCTGTCATAATTAATAAAATGTTATCAACTGCAGGAATTGCAAAAAAACCCATTGTCCCTCCTAAATAATCTGTATTTTCAATTACAGTTTTTGTGATAAAAATAAATGTTATTCCAACAATTACAACAGTAAAAGTGGGAACATCTCCTATAACAAATGATATTATATAAGAAATTAATGCTCCTAATAATATTCCACTAATTAAGACTAAATAAAAAGGCCATCCCCAATTAACAGCTGCCACCCCACTAAAATATGCAGTTACAGCCATTGTAGCCACTGTTAAGAAATGCAAATCTTTAACCCGGTAAGGTAGATATATTGCCCAGGCCATTAATATATATATAAATGAAAATCCTATAAAATAATTAAAAGTTATAGACAAATGAAAAACCTCCTGTATTACTAATTAATCTATTCAATTGCTGCTCCAAAAAGTCCCTCAGGTTTTGTTAAGACAACTATAAGCATTAAGACAAAGGCTATAACATTCGCCCAGGAACCTGCTAAAAAACCAACTGCTAAAGACTCAAGAATACCAAGACTCAATCCAACATACAACCCACCTTTAAGATTACCTAAACCTGCTGTAATAGAAACCGCTAGAACTTTAAGAGCTACAGATTCTCCAAGCCAGGGTGAGGCTGAGCCTAATAACATGGAAAATAAAATTGCTATTATTCCGCCTAATATACCTGCTACTAAATAACTTAAAATACTTGATTTTAAAACAGCCAGTCCTACCTGTTTAGCAGTTTTTCTACTTTCTGCTATCGCCCTAAAAACTCTTCCATAATGAGTATGATATAAAAGATAAAAGAATATCGCGACCAATATTATTCCGCCAGTCAGGGCATAAAATTCCCCTCTACCTAAATTTATATAACCAAAGGAAAATAAATTTTTCCCTCCCCAATAATCTGGAAAAGACACTGGAAATCCATTATTAATAGAATGAGACATGATTTCTACAATTATCATACTCAACCCCATAGAAGCAACAAAAGAAGCATTTATATCAACATTTTCTCTATTATTTATCCTTCTAAAAATAGGTTCACTTAATAAGTTTAAAATTATTGAAGATATTATAGCTGCCAGAGCTGCCAAAAATATATTGTTTGTACTTTCCAAAACAGCCCAGCTTGCATACATAGATAAAACTACAAATTGAGGATAGGCAAATTGTATTATTCTAGCAACAAGTAACATTAAATTAAAACCTGTTACTAATAAAACATATATACTGCCTAAAGAAAAACCATTTACAATTTGTGCTAACACAATTTCCATAATTTCCACCTGCACTTTAATTTAAGTATAAATCCATAAAATTACTTTCTGCTAACATATCATTTGCTTTTCCTTCTCTGACAATTTCACCTGTTTTTAAAACATATGCTCGATCTGCTATTTCAAGAGATTTTTTTACATTCTGTTCTGCAAGTAAAATTGTAAATCCATCTTTATTTAGTTTTTTTAGGATTGTAAAAATATCCTGAACAATCTGGGGAGCAAGTCCTAATGAAGGTTCATCTACTAAAAGAAGTTCAGGACCAGAAAGCAAAGCTCTGCCAATGGAAAGCATCTGCTGTTCACCACCACTTAATGTCCCGGCTTTTTGCTCTTTCCTTTTTTCTAAAATAGGAAAATAATTATATATTTCTTCTAAGGTTATATCTTTATCCTTGTTTCCTTGATATACTCCTAATTGCAAATTTTCCCAGACTGTCATTGAAGAAAAAATCAAATGCCCTTCTGGAATTATACTAATACCTTTGTTGACTATTTTTTCTGTTGCCAAATTATTTATTTTATTATTTTTAAAAAGTATATCACCTTTTGTCTTTTCTATATTCATTATACCTTTAAGCAAACTAGACTTTCCTGCTCCATTAGCTCCTACTAAAGTTACAATTTCATTCTTTTTTAAATAAAGACTTATTCCTTTTACAGCTTTTATAGAACCATAATTTAAATATAAACTATCTATTTCAAGTAATTTTTCTTTACTTTTCACCTGTATATGCCTCCATAACTTTTTCATTTTTCCGTGCTGCTTCGGTATCACCAGCAAAAATCAATTCTCCAAAATTAATAACACTAACCTGATCACAAATTTCCATAATTACATCTAAATCATGACTGATAACTACAACTGTAATTCCTTTATCATTAATATTAGCAATAACTTCTTTTATTCTCTTTTTTTCTTTGCTTCCCATTCCTGCTGCCGGCTCGTCAAGTAGCAAAATATCAGGTTTAGAAATAATTGCTCTTGCTAATTGAACAAGTTGTCTTTCTACCCAGACTAATTCATCACTCCAACGACCTTCATAATTTTCTAAACCAACAAAACGAAGAGCTTCTTTAGCCTGCTTTTTTCTTTTTTTCTCTCTTTTAAAAATAGTAAAATGTTTTCCAAAAAAATCTTTTAGTGGATTACTTTGTTCTCTATACATTCCTGCAATAATGTTATCAACAAGACTCATTTCACTGACAATATTACTTTTTTGAAAAGTTCTGCTAATTCCCATAGCTGCTCTTTTCTCAGGCTTATAATCATTTATATTTTTATTATTATAAATGATTTCTCCCTTATCTGCTTCTAAAAAACCACTTATTATATTAAAAAGTGTTGATTTCCCAGCCCCATTGGGCCCTATCAAACCATGGATTTCTCCTCTTTTAACTTTCATTTCAAAATTATTTAAAGCTTTTACTCCACCAAATTTTTTAGTTAAATTTTTGATTTTTAGAATATTATTATCATCCATATTTATTTTACTCCTTAAAAATTTTAATTAAAAACAAAAAAGCCCCCCACAATAGAGACGGAAGGCATAATTTTCTCATAAATATAGTTATCCTCTTTCTAAGGATAGCTATATTTTTCCGTTTCTATCCCGGTCAATTAGATCCAGGTAGAAAACTTAAATTATGTAATTTTTAAGCTATCAGAAAAGCTAACAAGTACAGTTCTCATAATAAGATACTGCCTTTAACTTTTCGCCTTTATTATAATACAACTTTCACTTATTTACAAGTTATAAACACACATTCAACTGAAATAAGTTAATTTAAAATTTCATAAATTTTATTTTTTACTTTTAAATTTCTTCTTTTTTCAATATTTTTTAATTCATTATGATAATATTGGCAAGTCAGATCAGGATTAAGTTCAAGCTTTGAATTCATAAACTCAAAAAATCTTTTTATAAAGTCTTTCTTCCAGTTACTAAATTCAGGCTTATAACAAATAATAAATGCACACATTTTCCCTATATCTTCTTCTTTATCTCCAGTTTTGAGATTTTCAAAATCTAAACCATAAATTTTTATTTTATTTCCATTAATTTTTTTTAAAATAAAATTTCTTAAATTTACATCCCCTTTTATTATATTTATTTCATCAAATACATTATAAAAATTATTCAACCAGTCAAATATTTCTTGAAACATCTCATTTAATTCCACATATTTAGCTTTTTCCTTTTCTTTACTTAAAATATAAGATAAAAGGGTTTCTCCTTTAATATACTCCATTAAAATATAATTATTTGATTTAGAAATGATTTTTGGAACATTAACTGATTTTTTATATAATTTTTTTATTATTTCTAACTCTTTTTCGAGAAAATTACTTTTTCGATAACTTTTTAATACATATTTTTTATTATTATCAGTTTTTACTAAAAACACTTTATTCCTTTTACTTTTAAACTTTTTAACTATTTTAACTTCCCGGTTTTTAATTTTCATTTTTAGACATCCTCATTTAATTGTTCAAATTCAACCCTTATTTTTGCATTATTTTCATAACCTTCTAATTCACTAACAACTCCATTTAAAGCATTTTTTAAAATCTTTTGCACAAAAGGCACCATCTCAACTTTTTGCTCATTAATAAATAGTGTAACTTCTGAATTGCTAATTACACAATCATCTCTTTTAGCTTCTCCTTTAATAATTTTATGACTTAATTTTTTACAGGAATATCCACAGGCTGTACAACATTCTTCAGGAAAATCAGGTAATTTTTCAAAAGTTTTTTCTTCAATCAAATCTATTAATTCCTTTTTATTTTTAAGACTATTTATTACAGGAAAACCTTTATATTCATCAATACTATTTGCAATTACTCCTGTAATAGCTATTACAGTTTCATCCAGTCTTTCATCAATTTCTTTTTTAGTTTTAGCAGAAATTATCTTAGGAAAATTGCCTTTATCTACTCCCTCAATAACTATAAAATCGTGATCATAATGTTTAAGAATCTTATTTATAGCTAATTTTTCTGGATATAAAATATCAGTTTCATTATATCCTCTGGCAGTAACAAGTTCAGCACCTGCTTTTTTATGCCTGAAAGTATCTGTCCTCTTCGTATCAATAGCAAAATCCTCATAATGAATTTCTTTTATTGTTCCTACGCTATATTTTCTTTTTTTAAGTTCCTTTACAACATTTTCCACAGTTGCAGTTTTTCCTGTTTCACTAATTCCAAAAATGGATATAATTTTGATAATAATCCCCCATTTCTTATATGAAATATAAAATTAATATTATTAATGTAAATAGCATACTAGTTATCATTAAAATATAATCTTTTAACGATAATCTTAATTTTATATAACTTGTTCTCTCTGGATAAGCTCGAAACCCCCTGCTCTCTATAGAAGTAGATAACTCCCGTGCTCTATAAATAACTCCTGATAAAACAGGCATAAATAAATATGAATAAACTTTAAATCTTTTATATAGGGAAAGTTCTTCAACTTCGATTCCTCTTAATTGAATAGCAGTAAATACATCCTTAGCTTCATCTCGTAAAATTGGTAAAAACCTAATAGCAAGAGAAACCATAAAGGCAATTTCATAAGGAATTTTCCACTGAACTAAAGCCTGGATGATTTCTCGTGAACTAGAACCTCTCATAATAGTCGCAGAAACAATAATGATCATCATTCTTAAAATCACTCTTATCCCTTTTGCCAAACCTCCTAAAGTCAAAATCGGAAGACCGCTTATAGTTAATAAACTCTCTCCAGCAGGAGCAAAAATACTCTGTAAAAAAGCTATTCCTAAAAATAGTATAATAAATTTTTTAATCCTTTTTAAAAAAGACCAGTCACCTTTAAAATAATTAGATGTTAAAAAAGATAATAATAATACTATCAATAATAAAAATATATCTTTTACAAAAACTGCCAAACTTGAAAAAGAAAATACTAATACAAGTTTACTACGGGGATCAAACTTCATTAATAACACCCCCTGAAATTTTTAAAACTCTATCAGCATTTTCAACTATAAAATCTTTATCATGGCTAATAACTGCCAGACCAAGATCCTGTTTTTTTAATTCATATAAAAATTCTGCCAGCTTTCCCTTTCTTTTACTATCAAGCCCGGTTGTAGGTTCATCTAATATTAAATATGAAGGCTCATTTGTTAAAATAGCAGCCAAAGCTACTCGCTGTCTTTCTCCTCGACTTATTTTATAAGGAGAGGCATTTTCTAACCCTTGCAGAGAAAATATTTCTATCATTTCTGATACTTTATTATCAATAAATTCTTTAGTTTTTCCCATAAATGAATGAGCAAATGCTATTTCTTCTCTTACAGTTGGGGCAAAAAGCTGTCTTTCTGGTTCCTGAAAAAGATAACCAATTTTTTTGCCTATTTTACCTAAAGAAATATTTTCTATATTTACAGAGTCAACATAAATTTTCCCAGTATCTACAGATAAAATCCCGCTCAATATTTTTCCAAAGGTGGTTTTGCCTGATCCATTTGGCCCTATTATAGCCACAAATTCTCCTTTATAAAAAGAAGCTGTAATATCTTTTAAAAGCAATTCACCTTTTTTATAACTAAAACTTATATTATTTGCTTTAAGAAATGCTTTGTTATAATTCTCCTGCAAATTTTTTTAACCTCCCGTTTTTAAGAAGAAGTTTACGGTCTGCTATTTCAGCATTTTCCAAATCATGCTCAACCATTACTATTGTTTTCCCTTTTTCTTTTAATAAAATTATTATTTCTTTGATTAATTTTTTTCCCTTAGTATCTATTTGGGACATTACTTCATCAAATATTAATATTTCTGGTTCTAAAGCCAAAACTGAAGCCAATACTGTTAATTGCTTTTCTCCACCCGAAAGATGTTTTGTTTTTTTATATCTCAAATTCTCTTTTCCCAAAAGAGATAAAATGTTTTCTATTCTTTTTCCTATTTCTTCTCTGCTTATACATAAATTTTCCGGTCCAAAAGCCAATTCATCTTCAACAACTGGAAAAAAAACCTGAGTTTCTGGATTTTGAAAAACAATTCCTATATATTCTGCAATTTTGGGTAAATCTAAATCTAATATTGACTTCCCTTTGATTTGCACTTCTCCTTTGAGTTCACCTTCATAAATGTGAGGAATAATACCACTAAGACAGTGGCAGAGAGTAGTTTTTCCACTGCCGCTCAAACCTAAAATAGCAAGAATTTCCCCTTTGTATAAATTTAAATTTATATTTTTTAATATTTTTTCATTATTATTTTTATAACCAAATGACAAATTTTGAGTACTTAATAATAATCTCATTTTATATTAACCTCAGTAACAAATTTATTCCAACGTTGACCAAATTGATCTTCACGAATAACTAATCTATAAGGACCGGTTCCACCCTGCTTTTTAGTTTTCAAAAATTCACCATTATTTTTGTAAATCAGATAAACATTATTTCCCATCATAACTTCTTCTGCAGTTAAAGCAACAGTGTAACCATCTATTGCTTTGACTATTACCTGTTCTTTATTACCCATATCAATATCTAATGAATTTAAAATATTTTTAAGGGGGACCCCTGTATAATGCTGTTCAACTGGACCCGAATCACTAGTATCTAATTCTTTGGAAAAAGTTTTTTCTCCCTGTTCTTTTATATGATCCATACTAATACTATCTACTTCTTCTCCATCTATTTTAAAAGTAACAATAGCCTCTTTTTGAGCTGTATCTTTTTTAGAAAGACTACCTCTGTTTATATAAGCTGTAACTGCAATTACTATCACTAAAATTATTAATACTGAAAAAATAATTTTTTTATTTTTCATAATCATCGCCTCCTTCTGTTACTAGATAAGGAACAAACATATCCTGATAAAGAAGCAAACCGTGGTCTCCACCATTAGCAGTTTTATGCATTCCGTGGTCAGCAGTTATAATTATTTTTCCAGACCAATTTTTTGCCAATTCAGCTATATATTCGTCAGTCTTTTTTATAACCTCTATTGTTTTTTTAGAATAGGGCCCATTATCATGTCCAGAATCATCAATCCCATGAAAATGTATAAAAAATAATGAAGCTTTTTTTTCAATCTCTTTTTTAGCTGTCCCAAAAACTTCATCATCAGTAGTCCCATTATTATTCAAATCAGGATTTAAAATAGGATCCTGAGAGGTATTTAATATCTTTATATTTCCTTCAATATATTTACTCTTTAAGCCTATTTCTTCTACTTTTTTAAATAAATCTTTGCTTTTTAATTCATTAAAATCACGGGAATAAATTCCATGTTCTTCTGGTCCTTTTCCTGTCAAAGCTGTAGCCAGTCCGGTATTTGAAACTGGTTTGTAGGATGTCAGGGCTCTTGTATTATTTTCAATTTTTGTCATATAAGGTGCAAAATTATTATCAAGACAGTAAAGATATTGATGATAACCAAAACCATCCAAAAATATTACCATAACTTTTTCATTCTGTTTTAAATAATGGAGACTATCATGATAAACATTTTTAATGCTTTGCAGAGGAGCATCAACTATCATTCCCTTAATTTTCTCTTCTTTAATTTTTTCTTCAGAGTTAATATAGTTTAGATAATTTTCTTTAAGTTCCAGCATACCTCCTCTGTAATTAAAAGTTTCTCCTTTATCTCCTATAATTATTGTTCTTGAATTCATCTTATTATTAATTAGTTCTTCAGGATATAATACTCTTTTTTCTGTATAAATACTTACACTATTATTTTTTTTATTTTTATTTACTGAAGATGCTCCTTCAAAAACTGCTTTATAGAAATATTCTTCAGTTAAAAACTGACCTGGAGTTTTTTCTAAAAGATTACTTTTCTCGTTAACAATATTAAATGATTGATTATTATGTTTTTCCTTAAATTTAGAAACAACAGTTATTTTTTCAAGTCTTTTTATATTGCTACTAATAGGATGATTTAAATTTATAGCTTCCCAGCCATTTTTACTGGAAAAATTGATGTAAGATTCTTCAATATTTCCAGATGTTATTTTAGCTCTTAGTCCATCTTTAGCAGAAAAAACAATATCATAATTCTCAGAAAGAGGTTTAGTTTTATTCAAAATATCTTTTAGTTTATATACTTTTATTTTTTCTTCTTTATAATTTATTGATACTTTTTTTAGACTATTTAATTCATTAAAATCATTTGTATTAATAACTTCTTTTATATCTCCCTCTACCTTAAAAAATGGAATATATCCAGAATCATTACTGACTACTAAATCAAATTTATTATAAAATAAAAAGCCACTCAAAACTATTAAAATTATTAAAATAATATATAAAAATACATCTTTATTTTTCATAAAATCACCTCAAATTAAACTTAATCTAATATATCAAATTTTTCAAACTGTTTAATCACTGAATAAGATATTAATCCTCCTAAACCCCCAGAAAGTGAGGCACTACTTAAAGAGAGAATAAGAGGTATTAAGGGTAATCTAAAAAAAACAATATTTACTAAGAATGTCCCACTTATATTTGCTGCTATTCCAGCTAAAAAACAGGGTATAGCCTTTGTTGGATCAGAGAAAAATACAAAAACAAAATCTACAGCTAAACCAGGAATTATATAAGTAAAAAAACTAACAATACCATGAGTCCCATATATACCGAGAGAAACCATCATAATCGCCTGAACCATAGCTATAAGTGTAGCAGCACCTCTTTTTTTTACTAAACCTGCTCCCATTACCAGCCACATCATATAGAAGCCTCCGGCGATAACCCCCCCTGGAATATAAAGGGGGCCAGTTATCATATGGGCCAGAGGTACAATAATAGGTTTAGTAGCTACACCAAGCCCAGCCATTAGAGCAATTATCACCAGCTGAAATACTGAAAAACTATTTAAAAATTTCTTAAGCATATGATTTTCACCTCAGTCTGAACCAATTATTTATTAGATTAATTAATTGGTAAAATTTTATAGAGATATTTAACAGAGTATTTTCCACTGAGATTAGCAAAAGAAACTCTTACTACATTTTCACCATCAAAATACAAAATAGCATTTTTAGTTTCTTCTGCATCAACTTCAACTGAATAACCATCAATTGCTATTAATTTATATTTATCTCCTTTTTTCAAACCACTCTCTGATATAATTTCAGCTAAAGATACGCCTTTATTTTCTCCTATTGTTTGATGTTTATGAACATTTAGAGACTGCTTAAGAGAAAAAATAGATGCAGAACCATATCTAGCAAATAAGAGATTTTTTACATACATTCCTTTAGGTATATCTGGGGATAAAAACATAGGGACATATTCACCAGTTACTTTAAAATAACCATTTTCAAATATTTCAGTTTTTTCATCCTTTGTAAATCCATCAGCAGCTTCCATATATACAGTTCTTCCCGTTTTTTCAACATCTAATTTTTTTATTAATTCAGAAATTTTTACCGCTTTATCATTACTTTCATAATATGTATAGTCAACTTTTTCTAACTCTGAATTAATTGTTTCTAAAAATACCAGATTATTAATTTCCACTGTTTCTTTCATATCAATAACTTTAATCTCTGTTACTTTTTTCACCCAGTACATAGCCCTTTCTTCCGGAATCACTATTCTCATAGGTTTAGCTTCTTCATAGAGAGCTTCACCATCAATTTCATAGGTTAAAATGATATCTCTATTTTCTAAAATATTTTCAGAAACTTCTATTGAATAACCATCACTTGCTATAAATCTAACTGCCTTAAGATTTTTTTGAGATTTTCCTTTCTTTTCTAATAAATCAGAAAAAAGAGCTCCTGTTACAGTATAATTATCTTCATCACCGCTGGAATCGACAGAAGTAACATCTCTTGTCACAGATGGAAGATCTTTTAATTCACTTATAGAAACAGTAATATCTTCTTCGGTTAAACCAATTATCTTAAATTCATCTTCCTTAGCTATAGTAACTGTACTAAATAAAACAATTGCCATCACTAACATAATAAAAATTGATAATGCTTTTTTAATTTTCACCTTAATTCCCCCTGTTTAATTAATTTTTTGCAAATTAACTTCTTCTTTAATTTTGTTATAATTATCAATACCAAAATTAACACCATTAACAACTGCTTTACTACTTTCAGTTGCTCCAGTAACAGCAACAATTTGATTATTTTGTTTAGCAGACATCTTAATAGTTTCTAATTTTTCATCTGTATTTTTAGCTTTAAATCTTCTTTGAAACCAATCTTCATTAATATAACTACCATAACCTTCAGATTCATCTTCTTCTATAACATCAACATTTTTTATTTTATCATCATTAATATTTATAGTAAGTAGTATCTTGATATCATCTTTAAATCCTTCTGAGATAATAGTTTGTTCTAATTCAACTACCTTACCATTATCTTTTATTAACTTTATCTCAGTTATATTATCAGTTAGATATTTATTTAATTCTGAATTATTACTTATAACAAAAAATGATATAGCTGTTATTAAAATCACTAAAAACAGAATTATTAATTTTGTTTTGATTTTTATCACCTCCAGATTATTACTTTAAAAAGAAAAAATTCTCCATAAAGAAAGGAGAATTATAAATAATAATTTCCTTTCCAAGAATGGGAGGCAATTAGATTTCTCCAATAACCCATCGGTATTTCTTCCTGGCAATGATATAGCTTTAGAAGAGAATACTCGGAACTTTATTAAATTTTCAAAATTGCATTTCAAAATATTAAGAATAATTTTTATTGCTTAATTATTATTTCAACAATTATTCTCATATTCCTGCAAAAAAACCTCCCTTTTTTACAGGGAGGTTAATTAATCAATGCCTTAAATTTATTTTACCTGAACAGCTGCTCCTGGATCATTTACTCTAAATGTAAATGTTTCATAGAAGAAAAATTCTAATTCATCTCCAGTTTGCTTTGAATAACCAATAGAAATATCCTGACCAACTATAAGCTCAAAATCTTCGCCTCTAGTTGAAATAAGTACACCCTCATCTTCAAGAGTAGGCACAAAAACAACTTCTCCACCAATAGCATTTTCCAGCTTGTTTACAAGTGGATAACCTTTATCATCTAATTCATAAATTAAATTATGAAGCTTTTCACCGAGCATTAAATTAAATGGTCCTTCAATCCCATCATCCTGTAGCTCATTGACTGCAGAAACAATAGAAGAAACTAGTTTGTTTCTTTCTTTTTCTAAAACTACCTCACCTGTATCTAGACTTGAGATTATACCACTTATATTCCCTTCATCAAGACCATAAAAAATAGCATCATTTTCTATTTTGGAAAGTTTTTTGGCAGCTTCTACTAAAGGATCAGTATCTACATCCACTGCTCCTCTAGCCAAAGATTCAATTTCTTTTTTATCTAATTTAAATGGTACTTTTACTTCTATAAGAGGTAATACCTCACGTTTGGAAAATTCAGCTCCCTCTACATTACCATTTATTTCTTTTATTCTACCAGTATTTACAACACCAAAATCCATACCTTTAGGGCCTACAAAATCAACAGCTTTACGTGCATTTAAATTCATAGTTAAAATTTCACGAGCTTCATCATCTATAAAATCCCAGGCTTCTTGAGGTATTGGTGCTAATGAGCGATTAAGAATATCCATTAATTGTTCCCTCCTTTTAAACTACTAATTCCAAGAGATTGGTTAGTTGAAGTGGAAGTATTATTTGTGTCTTCTTCTCCTTCAGCTCCCCCACCTTCAGCTTCTTCTTCAACAGCTGTAATTTCAGATTGAGTAAAAAGATAAGTTTCTAACTCCTCTGCCCAGACTGGATCATTACGTCTAAGCCATTCAATAGCCATAGCTGCATGTTCAATTTCCTCATCACGATTATGTTCTACTATGCCCTGTACAGATTGATCTGTAGTTACATCTGCTCTTTGGTTATACCAATCAACTGCTTCTAATTCTTCCATTAAACTTTTTATGATACGGTGATAATCTTTTGCTTCTTCAGAAAGATTATCTTCATGAAATTCGGCCATATTTATACCCTCCTTGAATAATATTGATTATCATTAAGCTCTATTAACATTTTATCTTTTTAGGAGTTTAATGTCAACTAAATTAATACTATATGTAAAAATTTTGTTAAAACTTTATTTCAATGCAGGAAATTACTTAATTTTCAAAGAAAGAGTAATTAAGAAAAGAAAGTGTGGTGGAATAATGAATAAAGAAAAAAAGCAAATTTATTCCTGGGCCCTTTATGATTGGGCAAATTCTGCTTTTGCTACAACAATTTTATCAGCAGTTCTTCCGATTTTTTATAAAGATGTTGCAGCAGTTAATTTGCCAAACAATTTAGCTACTTCCTATTGGGGTTACACCCAGACTGGTGCTATGATTGTCATTGCAGTACTCTCTCCTATATTAGGAGCAATAGCTGACCATTCAGACTCAAAAAAGTTTTTCCTAAGAGTTTTTGCCTATCTAGGCATAATTGGAACAGGGTTATTATTTTTCATAAACGAAGGTAATTATATATTAGCTTCATTATTTTTTATTATTGCAAATATTGGTTTCTCAGGAGGAAATGTTTTTTATGATGGATTTTTACCTGATATAACTGATAATACTAAAATTGATTATGTTTCATCTCTTGGTTATTCAGCTGGGTATCTTGGGGGAGGAATACTCCTGGCTATAAATCTTTTGATGATTTCAAAACCCTCTTTGTTTGGGATAAATGGTACTTTAATGGCTACTAAATTAAGTTTTGTAACAGTATCAATCTGGTGGTTTTTATTTTCAATACCTACTTTTAAATATTTACCAGATCCTGAAAAAAGAAAAGAAATTTTAGAAGTAAAAAAATATGCTGCTATTGGTTTTAATAGAGTAAAAAACACCCTGGAAAATATTAGGCAGTATCGGGAATTATGGAAATTTTTAATAGCATTCTGGCTTTTTAATGATGGAATTGGAACCATTATCAGAATGGCTACAATTTATGGAAGAGAAGTTGGAATTGGTCAATCTGATCTTATAGGGGCTTTACTTTTAACACAATTTATCGGTATTCCCTGTGCTCTTATTTTTGGAAAACTTGGTGAAAAAATTGGTGCTAAAAAAGGAATATATATTGCACTAATTGTTTATACCCTGATCACAATTAATGGCTATTTTTTAGATACAGCTCTTGATTTTTGGATATTAGCAGGAATGGTAGGCCTTGTACAGGGTGGAGCTCAGGCTCTTAGTCGTTCATTATATGGTAGTATGGTTCCCAAAAATAAATCTGCTGAATTTTTTGGATTTTTTGGTATTTCAAGTAAATTTGCGGCAATAGTTGGCCCAACAGTATTTGCTTATATGGGGCAACTAACTGGTTCAAGCAGATATGGAATAATTTCTGTGGCTGCTTTTTTCATTTTAGGAATGATCGTTTTAACAACTGTAAATGTAGAAAAAGGAAGGAAAGAAGCTCAGCATTAACTGATTTTCTTTCCCAAAAAATTCTTTTTTTCTATTTTAATTTTTAATTCAAGTTCAGAAATTGTTCCATTCAAAAAAGAAAAAAGCAATTTATATAAACGTAAAGCCTCTTTAATACCTTCATTATACCTTTTTTCAAATTTATTATATAATTGCTCATTAAGTATTTTAAAATTAGAATTTCCTTTATAACTATAAAGAGCTATTTCTATAGGAGCTACTTTATCAATAATTTGAATAATAGATGATTTTATACCCTGGGGACTATAAAAAATTCGATGAAATTTTTTGAAATCCTGATAAGATTTATTAATTTGTTTATAATTTCTAGAAAAACCAAAAACTTTTTTCAATATATAAATATAGAATTCTGTTAAATAGTCAGGTAATTGATCACCAAAATCAAAAAAATTAACTGGAAAAATTTTTTCAATATTTAAATACCACTTTTCTTTAGCAACTTTTAAATCAAGTTCCATTTCTAATTTTTTATGATCATTACCTTCCCCACCATATTTATAAATAAATGGATGGACTTTAAGATCAAGAGCATAGTGAGCTATAAATCCACTTAAATAAATTAATAATTTGTCATATTTTTTTTCATTTTGTTTGTCTTTTTTTATCTCTTTTAAATATTTAGAAATCTCTAGAATAAGAATATCAGTTTTTTCTTTATGCATCTTTTCCCCTAATTCCACACCATTTTTTTCTTTAATCCAGGGCCAAAAATCACTATAAAAAAAGAAATCAGGTCCCTGACAGCCAAAATTAAAAATTTCTGGATTATTAGAAAATAAACTAATAAGTTTTTTATTTTCACTTTTTTCTATCATTTCCTCACCAGCTATAAGATGAGTCCAAAAATCAGGCATAATTATCTCCCCTTCATCTGGGAAAAAATCTCTTCAGTCTTTTGATTTTTATCCCAGCGATAATCATCCACTATCTCCATAAATATAGATATTATTTCCTGGATAATATCAAATAAATTATCATCACTTAATTTTCGCTTTTCCTGAGGATCATTAATTACAAATTCTTTTTTTATACTTGCTGGTTTCCCGGAAAGTATAAAAATTTTATCAGCAAGTAAAACTGCTTCTTCAGGATCATGAGTTATCAGGAGAACACTCAAATTCATCTTTTCATAAAATCTAAGTAACATTTTTCTCAAATTAACTTTAAGTTGAGTATCAATAGATTTAAATGGTTCATCCATTAAAAGAAAATCTGGTAATATTGAAAGTCCTCTTATGATCTCTAATCTTTGTTTCATTCCTCCACTGAGCTGGGCAGGATAATTATTTTTGAAATTATCCAATCCATTTAATTCCAGGAGCTTATCCCTTATTTTTTTAGCCTTTTGTTTAGGAAGATAATTTTCCTGAACAAATATCAAATTTTCTTCCACAGTTTTCCAGGGTAGAAGCCTTGGATTTTGAAATATATACCCTTTTCTTAAATTTTCATTGATTACAATTTGACCACTATCTTTTTCAATAAGTCCAGCTGCCAGTTTAAAGAGAGTTGATTTACCACTCCCTGATGGTCCTAAAAGACATACTATTTCACCTTTATTGACTGTAAAGGTGGCTTTTTCTAATACTTTTAAATTTTCAAATTTTTTATCAATATTTTTAAATTCAATTGCTTTTTCCATTTTCTTTCCACCTCATAACTTTAGACTGTAAAGGGGCAAGAATTAAATATTCAACAATTAGCATAAACAGAACAAGAATGATTCCCCAGGCAAATAATTCAGCTGTCTCCAAATTACTATTCGCCATACTTAAAGCATAACCTATCCCACTGGAAGATCCTAAATATTCTGCGAAAACAGTTGATTTCCAGGCAAAAGCAAAAGCTATACTTAAGGCAGAAAGTAAATAGGGCATAAGTGAGGGAAGATATATCTCTTTTAATATCTTTTTTCGTGATGATTTAAAAACAGAAGCCATTTCTATTAATTCTTTATCAATTGATTTAATACCTTCATAAATGTTTATAAAAATTATTGGTAAACTAACTATAAATATTAAAAAAATTGGAGTGAGATCTTCAGAAATACCAAACCAAATAACTGCCAGTACTAACCAGATAATAGGTGGAGTAGATTGAATTACCGTAATCAAAGGTCTAAGAATTTTACGCAAAATCCAGCTTTTAGCAAGTATTAAAGCCAGAGCAATTCCAAAAATAACAGCACTACTATATCCAATAAAAGTTCTACGAATAGAAATGAAAAAATGATGTTGTAATTCTCCACTTTCAAATAATGTAATTAACGCATTTATAACCTGAGTTGGATTAGGTAAAATAAGAGGATTAAAATTATCAGCTAAAATCATCCAACTGATAAGCACCACCCAGAAAGAGATGGTGCTTATTAAAGCTGTTTTTAATTTATTTTGCAAAAAATTAATTATAGAAATTTTCATCTGGCATTTTACCACCTAAAAGTTCAGGATACATTTCTAAAATTTGAGAAAAATAATTTTCTGTTAATTTTTTAGTTTCTCTATCAGAATAATAATTCAAATTTATCCTTGTAAATGATTTTTGCAGAACTGGTTTAGGTAAATTAAAGTTTTTTGCTCCAAGTTCAGCAGCTTTTTCTGGATTGCTATTTACCCATTCTAAGCCTTTTATATAAAGTCCATTTAGCACTCTAGTTTTTTGGGGATTATTTTGGGCAAATTCTTTTGAAACAAAGAGACCTACAAAAGGAATTCTTTGATCACCATCATTGTATTTTGCCCATTCTTTTTGAATATCCATTGATAGTACAGCATTTTCATTTTTTAATAGATTTACAGTAACAAGTGGTTC
>Ga0209931_1000096_pt1 | contig 45983 bp, 37 predicted proteins | sample SalPonR1_B_D1_MG_FD_185697 | JGI IMG/M metagenome (GOLD analysis project Ga0209931, IMG submission 185697) | Salt pond soil microbial communities from South San Francisco under conditions of wetland restoration - Salt Pond MetaG R1_B_D1_MG... ...
GGGCGCCATTCTCAACCCGTCCAGCAGGCGGCCGATCGCTGACGGAATGCTTTGGGATGGTGCCGTGGCTTCGGCCGTGCGTGACAGCAGGGTGCGCGCCCGGGGGCGCCAGAGTCCAGCGGTCTCAGGGGTGGGCCGCGGCGGGCACGACGGGTCCGATGTCTCGACCATCAGCGCCAGCATCAAGGCCAGCGGGCGGGCGCAACCGGCCAGGTCTGCTCGGGCCAAGGCCGTATCGCGCTGGGCGGCAGACAGCGCGTCCCATTGCCGGTGCGCGTCCAGGATCATTCCCCAGCGATTCCAGCCCGACTTGTTTCCATGCATTGCGGTGAACAGCAGCGCATCGACCGGGTCAAGCGTCTGCACGGTGTCCCCCGCGATCTCGACGGAATAGCGGCGGCCCCACAGCGTATCAAAAGGCAGGTCACAGAGTCCCGCTGCCGTGTCCATCCGCCAATGCAGGTCAAGTGGCACTGCCGTCGGCCCTGTGTAGACCAGTTCGCATTGGCACCAGCGATAGGAGGCGGTCGGTGCGGTCGTCCGTCCGTCGCGACGCGCGAACCCGTCCGCGGTCAGTGCCAGATGCGCGCGCCCCGCATCCCGCGGGGCAATCAGGAGGTCGATATCTGTCGCTGGCCGTCCTTGCCAGTGTCCTGTGGTCTGCACCGCAAGTGCCGGGCCCTTGATGACAAGGTGGCGCACTTCGGCGGCTTCCAGCGCGGCGGAAAGTCGGCGCAGGGCGGCAACGACCTGCATCATGGTCATGACGGCCCGTTTCCGGCGCTCCAGTATCAGCCGCGTTGCGGTGGTTTCGGGGGTCGAACCGGGTAGTTGATCGGCGACCGCGATGGCCAACCTGTGCAGGATCAATGCCCGGGCCGTGTCGTCGGTCAACGCCGAGGCATCGAAACGGCCGGCGGCCAGCGCACCCACCTGCCAGGGCAAGAGCGCCGGCGCGGTCATCGTGCGGGCCAGTGCAGAGCGGGCGCCTTGAATTGGCGCACGACTGTAAAGCGATCGAATGCCGCGCCGCCGGTCACCGGAATGCGCCCGCAGGTGATCCAGGCATGGGCCTCCATTTGCCCCCTGCGCCCATGTCGTAGCCCGAAGAAAAGCATGTAGGGCACACCGTAGAGACCCATAAGCCCGCGGGCGACAATCGCCTGCGGGTAGCAATCCGAGGTCCAGGGCGTGTAGCGCGCGGCCATTCGGACCACGCGGCTGATTTCCAGCGCGCGCGCCTCGGTGCGGTTACTTGCTAGCGGCACCCAGGGGTCGAGACCGGCGTCCCGGCCCAGGCGGGGAGCGATGCGGCGGAACGACGTCAGGCAGATTGCAGCCCGTGCCAGGCCCAAGCACAGCCAGACCGGCACAAACCATGCCTTGACGAACAGGGATTGGCCGAAGAACGCGAGCAGCTTGCGCCGCGCCAGCCCGGACTCAGACGAGGCGGACAAGGTCATTCTCGATCAGGCTCTCGAGGAATTGCTGCAGGTCGGCGCGGCAGGTTTCCGGATCGACATCGAATTCCGAGACGAGAACCTTGGTCAGTTCTGACGGACTGTGCGGGTCCGCCAACAGGTCCCAGACGCGGCCGCCGACACCGGACAAGCCGAAGTAGGCGCCTGTCTCCATGTCCATCATGACCGTCTCACCGTCCATGTCAGTGGCGATCAGACCAGGCGCGCGTATCAGCTTTGACGTATTTGAAAGGGTGGTCATCGAGCAATTCCATCGTTGGATGCCAGTATGCACACGAAAATCCCCGGAACAATGTGAACCGGGGGGTCATTGCCTCATGAAGCGTGGGCCGGGTGCACAGGTCGGGCCAACTGCGGACCCGACGTGGCCGTCAGGAGGGAGCGTTGGACGTGTTCGCCGTGAGCGCGACAAAAGAGTCCGTTGTTGTACCTCCCGCGCCGCTCTGTGTCGCGCGGTGATCAAGATGCACGAGGCGCGGTGCGACATAGGGCTCTTGGCTGCGCTGCTCGCCGCTGTCAAAATTCACTTTATCGGCCATCAGTTCAAAATCCTCTTCAGCGTTTTGGCGTATGAAGCTGCATGCCGCCGCCAAGCTTACCATTCTTTTACATGACATCGTGACGGCGCACGTCCGCGCACGAAAATCACAGCTTGTGGCGAGAAATATAACTTTTGCGCGCCTCCGGCAACCCATCGAGTGCGGCGCGGCCCAAAAATGGCACTGGATTGCAAACCGGGCACAATCACGGTTTTCCGCGACCGGCTGCAGGCCTAGTGTGGCCTCCGACATTGTCAGGGGCGGTCAACGGGGCAATATGACAGAACTTGTCGCGGCATATATCCGATGGGACGGCGAGGCGCCGCCCGAACGGCTTGCCGATAGGCTCGCGCGCGCCCTGCCAACGGGCATGGCCAACGGGGCCACCGGCATGGTGCGTCGCACGTCGCACGCGGCCTTGGCGATGGCGCCAGCCCGGCGCGGCTGGACCCCTGTTCGCGCGCGCTCTGGCCTGCATGTGCTGTTTTGCGGGCACATCGACAACCGCGCCGAGCTGCGCAGCCAGTTGGGGATCGCGGCCGGGGACGACGCCCGGCTCTATGCCGCCGCGCGGGATGCCTGGGAGGAGCAGGCCGACCTGAGCGTCGTCGGGGCCTTCGCGGTGATCCTGCACCATCCCGACCGGGCCCAGCTCGAAGTGGTGCGCAGCCCGCTGACCGGGCCGCCGCTGCACATTTGGCACGACAGGGAGCGGGCCATCGTGGCGTCTGTGCCGGGACCGATCTTCTCGACCGGCGAAGTCCCGCGCGAACTGGACGAGCAGAAGATCGCCGATTCGCTCTACCTCAACTATGACGAATATGCCCGCAGCTGGTTTCGCGGTGTCAGTCGCCTCATGCCCGGGTGTCGCGCGATCATTGACCGCTCGGGGGTGCGGGTGACGCGCTACTACGACCCGGCGTCCTTGCCGGCTGTTCGGCTCTCCTCGGATGCCGACTATGTCGAGGCCGGACGGGCGCTCTTCTCGGAGGCCACCGCAGCGGCGCTGGACGGCGCGGCGCGGCCCGGGGTCAGCCTGTCGGGCGGGCTCGACAGCCAGGCCGTCGCGGCGGAGGTTCTGGCGCAACGTCCGGGTCAGCCACTCGACGGGTTCTGCGCCGTTCCCGAACCGACCTGGGACGGTATCGTGCCCGGGCCGCGCAGCTTCGGGGACGAGTGGCCCCATGTTGCCGCCCTGGCAGCCATGCACGCCGATCTGCGTGCCCATCGGGTGCACTGCGAGGGCAAGTCCTTTGACGATGATCTCGATGCGATGTTTCTCGTGGCCGGGGCCGCGCCGCGTAATGCCATGGCCCTCCACTGGCTGCATGGGGTTCATGGCGCTGCGCGCGCGCAGTCCTGTGATCGGCTTCTGACAGGCGTATGGGGAAATTTCACCTTCAGCTTCGATGGGGCTGGCGCACTTTCGGGGTGGCTGGCGCGGGGGCAATGGGGCCGCTTGGCGCGTGAAACCTGGCGCGGCGGGTCTCGCCGGTATGCACCGATTCGGTTCTGGCGCCAGGCCGTGGCGCCGCACCTGCCACGTCCGCTTTGGCGCCGCCTGGGTGGGGCGCCACCGGAGACGCTGGCAGACCCGCTATCCCACTGGTGCCCGATGACCCCGGCGTACATGCGACGGATGCGCGTTGTCGAACGGGCCGCTGACGTCGGGTTCGACCCGCTCTTTCGCCGCAAGGCCGACAGTCGGTCTGCACGCCTCGCGATGCTGGGCAACGCCACGCTGGAAGCCGCGGACATGCAACAGGCCACGGACATTCTGCAGGGTGTCCCCTCGCGTGATCCGACAGCCTATCGCCCGCTCCTGGAATTCTGCTTCGGCCTTCCCGATGACCAATTCCTGCGCGATGGGCAAAACCGCTGGCTGGCACGGCGGATGCTCGCGGGACGTATCCCGAACGAGGTCTTGCAAGAGCGGCGCCGCGGTTTGCAGAGCGCGGACTGGCACCTGCGACTGGGTCGCCAACGCGACGGCCTGATCGCCGAGCTGGACGGTTTGGCGCGTGACCCTGACATGGCCGAGCGATTTGACCTTCCCGCACTGCGCCAGGCGCTGGAAGACTGGCCGGCAACTACGCCGACGGACCGTCAGAAGGTTGCACGGCTACGGTCCGCCGTCCCGCGCGCCGTCGCAACCGCGCGCTTCATCCGCCACGTCACCGGGCGTAACGATCCGGTCGGCTGAGATGTTGGCTCCCGGCCGATTACAGTCCGGGATGCATGACAAGCGATTCGTATCCTGCTAACCTCTCACCGCACCTTGACGGAGTGCTCATCTTGCCGCCTGCCGCCAGAATATCGGATATGCATGTCTGCCCGCTGGTTGACCCGGGGCCCAAGCCGCATGTCGGCGGGCCGGTGGTCGCCGGCGCGCCGACGGTTCTCGTCGCAGGCATGCCGCAGGCCAGAATGGGCGATCAGTGCACCTGTGCCGGACCGCCCGACGTGATCATGAAGGGCAGCCCGACTGTCTTCGTCGGCGGCAAGCCGGCCGCACGACTGGGTGACACGACCGCGCACGGCGGGTCGATCACGATGGGCGCACCCACTGTGCTCATCGGCGAGGTGGGGACGGCAGCGGTGCCGCCCTCCGGGCCCGCCCTGCTGTCGCCGATATGCCAGCAACTGGCAGACGCAATGGCCGACAATCAGGCCGCGCGTGACAACGCGCTTCTGGCCAGCGCGGCCTATGGCGACCCGGACGCCGAACTGCCGGAAAACACGCGCCGGGCGACGCAGGAGGACCTCATGGCCCTCGATCTGCATGATGGCGAACACGACCTCACCAGCTTGAATGACAGCAATTTCCGCTCGGAGGTTTTCGTGCAAACCGATCCGGCCTCTGGACGGGAAAATTATGTGGTCGCATTCAAGGGCACGGACATGCTGAGTGGTGAGGACTGGTCCACCAATGCCCGGCAGGGCCTGGGACGCGAGACAGCCTACTACAACCAGGCAATGGAGATCGGCACGACGGCAAACGATGCCGCGCCTGGTCGAGTGAGTTTCGTCGGCCATTCCCTGGGTGGTGGGCTGGCCTCGGCGGCCTCGGCTGCGACGGGTGCCCCTGGACATACCTTCAACGCGGCGGGGCTGCATCCCAGAACGGTGGAACGTTACGGTGCCGAGATCGCCGACGATCTGCCGGTGGAGGCCTATTTCGTGGACGGCGACATACTGAACGCGTCTCAGGACAACACACCGATTCCGCCTGCAGTCGGCAACCGCCGGCCGCTGCCGCCCGCGCGTGAGAGCGTCTGGACGGATTATGCCGGTGGGGCCGGGGGCGCTGTCCTGGGGGCTTTCAAGGGCGGTTTTGGGGCTGTTGCGGGCGGGGCGGCGGGCCATGCGGCGGCGCGTGGCGGCCGCCTTCACATGATGGACGCGGTTCACCGTGCACTCGATGCCCAGACGCAGGGTATCACCGAACAGCAGGACGCGAACGGATGCCCATGACCAGACCCAGGTTGATTTGGCAGCGTGCGCTGGTTGTTCTGGCTATCGTTATTGGATTCGGAGGCTGGGCCATGTCGGATGAGAAAGTGGATATCGAGGCGCTTGGACCTGACGGGTTGCCGGGCATCTTCTGGCTCATCAAGCAGGAAGATATGGCCGGCATGGCCGATTGGATCGAGGCCGGCGGCGATATCGAGGCGCGCGGCTACCACGGAGCGAGCCCGGCGTTGGCTGCTGCAGTGGTCGAGAACTGGCCCGCGGTGCATTGGTTGCTTGAGAACGGCGCGCGGGTCCAGGTTGCTGATGGCCGCGGTTACACGCTTGCCTTTCTGGCAGCGCGCTCAAGGGTCGACCCGGAAGGCCGTTATGGCAAGGCGCTGGCAGACGTGAGGTCAATTCTCGCTGGGCGCGGGCTGCTCGAAGAGATCTACCAGCCTGCAGCTGTGAAGCGGATGCGCGCGGATGGAACCTGGCCCCCGGCGGAATATCGCTGAGGTCTCTGCGTTCTGATCGTATGATGGTCTGTAAGCGCCGAGGGTACCATAACACATTGCAGGATATGGGAAATCGGGCCATGTGGAAATCCGGGTCGACTGCGCTTGCTAACGGTTCAACGACGCATGACGCAACTCCAAGGCAGCACCCTTTCGTGAAGAGCCCAACTGTGCTAAGTATACCTTAGGGGGCCTAGCAAAGGCAGGCACGAATCATGACCGCACAATTCAATATTCAAGACGCCAGATCGTCGCGCGGGTCGCAGCGGCGCAATATAGCTGCGGCCGTCTCCATGGCGGCTTTCGCAGTTGTTGGCACAGCAGGCATGGCTTGGTCGGCACTTTCCATGGCGCTCGACTCGCCGCTGGAATTGCGCAAGGCAAGTGATTCAATGGCGTCTCACGTTTCGGGTCCGAAAGGACAAGAGGCCATCGAGGGTTTTGCAGAGGGGACCCGTGTTCAGGCTGCCACGACAAAACCGGCCCTCCCGTCTGCGCCCATTGTGATCGAAGGGCCGATCCTGTCCACCCGCGGTGAAGCGGCCCTCGCCGCTGCGGCGCAGGATGGTCTTTTTTCGCCGTCCTCATCTTTGGCGGATGGGGAAACCGTGCCGGTGGGTGTGGCCAGCCCGGTAAGCGAGAGCACGCCACGCCCGGCGCCGCGCCCGGAGGCGCAGGTCCCCCCGGTCGTGCAAGCCTCAACCATCGTGGTGACGACCCAGCAGCCAGTCGAAACGGCGACTTCCGAAGAAGAGTCGCGACTTGAGCGGCTCTGGACGACGGGCGTCTTCCGTTAGAATTCAAGCGTTTCTGAAAAGTGCACTTGTGCCGCTTGGCACATAGATGGCGTTGTTTGCACTGCGCGGAGGTTGCGCCCGCTTGGTCGGCTTGGGTGATCGCTGTGTTCCGTATCAGCCGTCCTGAAGCGCGTTCAGTCTGTTGAAGGCTGCCGTGAATCCCATGAAGGAAACCGGGATTCCGAAGGCCTCGCCGTTGCGCGTCACCGCCTGGATTTGCCCCTCTACGCCGGCGCGCATGGCGGTGATGTCCTGGGGCTCGAGCACGGCTAGCACCACGCATCCATTGTTCAGACAGGTGTCAAAGCCGAAGGGCCCGAACACCGTCTCGCCAACAGCGATCTGTACGCCCTCGGCAAGCCGCAGTCCGAACGGTAGCACGAGGACACCGACCAGGTCGCCGTCGGTGTTGTAACGCAAGGAGAACAACAACACGTTGCGTCCCGTCTCGTCATGGCTGACTTGCTGCAGCATCTCGCAAACGCGGCCGGTCTCCGGACGCATCTCGCATTGCACGGTCCAATCGCGAAAGGTTTCGCGCAGCGCGTCGGGCGCGCTGTCCTGTGCCTGCGCTTGAACGCCCGGGAACAGGGCAAGAAGAACGGCAAAGCCGGTCGCGCGGAACTGGTGCAGAATCATGGAAACCTCTGGTGTCACGGTGGTGCCGAAGGAAAGCGTGCTGTCATGGTGGCCAAAACCGCGCGCCAAGGCAATGGGGGCGCCGGATGTCAGCTTGCCGCGCCATGGCGGAAGCTGTTGCAGTCGTGACGCGGCAGGAAGTGGCGTGCCGATTGATGGTCCAGATCTGTTATGTCGCGCGGCTCGACATTGAATGCAAATGCCACGTCATTGTCACCAAGCGCCGCCAGCGTTGCCGCGTCGAAGCTATGGAATCCGCCGTAGGGATGGGCGTAACTGCGCACCGGGGGCGAACAGACCGCATCGAGGCATTCCAGGCAGTCGGTTATTTCCCGTCCCTGCGCGGCGGGGTCGAGCTTGCTCATCACGGGGTGACGGACCGTATGCCCTCCGATCATCATTCCGCCCGCCTGCATCTGTCGCAAATGCTCGGGCCTCACGTAAAACGCGTCGCAATCGAAGGTCAGGCCGAACTCGGCCCTCAGGGCGTCGATCACGTCCCCTCGATGCGCCTCGTCGAGAAAATAGTTGAGCAGCCGCTTGGCCTCGGTCACGCCGGGAGCATTGTGCTGGGTGGTATAGGTGGCCTCGCGGAAGGCATCGCGCCGGGCGTGGGGGATCATGCTCTCGTCGACCATGGCGCGAGCGCGGTCGAAAAGGTCCGGGCCGGATACCGTGCCGCAAAGAAGGTGGACCTTGTGAACATCGAGCATACGGCCCTGCTCATAGGGTTGAGTCGAGACGTAGAACATTCCCCACAAACCCCTTGCGCGCAGCTCGGGAAAGACATGGGTGTAATGGCAGGACATCGCGTCATCGAAGGTAAGAATGATCTTGCCCGGCGTCCGGGGCATCTCGCCGAGGGTCACGAAGGCATCCCATTCAGCACGTGTGACGAAGCCGTATTCGCGCGCGAACATGTCCAACTGGCGCCGGAAATTTGCGATGTCGAGAAACCGGAAATGCGGCCGAGCCGCGTCGTAGTCGCGAACATAGTGATACATGATGGCCTTCATGCAAGGCTCTCCAGCGTTCGGTTGCGCACCAGCGGGGCGGGCTGTGCGCGGTCGCTACCCGACAGGTGGGATTCGATCATGCCGTCGCGGAAATTCCGATAGAGCCTGGCGCAGGCCTCAGCATCGAATTCTGCTTGCCTGTAAAGCCGGCCCTGCTCCGGGTCAGGTTGCGACGGATCGTCGAGCGAACCGAAATGTGCGGCGAGGTCGGCATAACAACCTGTCATATCGCGGATCAGGCGGTTGCCGATACTGTGCGGGCTGTCGCCCAGCGCGATCCCGGCACGGATCTGGTGCAGGATGTGGCCGGTGTCAATGCCGGCGTCGATATGCATGAAGGTCGCGCCGACCATGTGCGGCTTGCCCTCGATCAATGGCCAGACATTGGTGCCGCTACCCCGGTACCAGGGCGACAGGCCCAGGTGCACGTTCAGGAACCGGCCGACGAAGCGGTCCAGCAGCGGTCCCCGGACGATCGAGGCCCCGTAGCAGAGGATCAGGTCAGGGGCGGCATCCGTCACGAGCGCAACCACGTCGGGACTATTGATCGCGCCCTTGGGGATTTGGCGCGGATGCGACTCGTCTGGCAGATGCCCGGCCACCTCTGCGAAGAAATCCGTTTCGGCTTGGTCACGGGCCTCGGCATGCCATCGTTCAAGGGGACTGGCATCGGCCCTTGCCCGGGTGCGAGCGCCAAGGCTCTTCTCGATGCCCTCGCAGACTGAAAGCACCACGTCAAAGCGCGGGTCCAGTGACATGCGGATGCGAAAATAGCGATGACGCAACTCGTCACCGGTCAGGATAACGATGCGGGTCATGCCGCCGTTTTCCGCGTCGGGCGGCTGAAAGCCCTATTTTGGCGAAAAATTCCTTGGAAGGAAACGGATTGGCGTGTCATTGATTTCAACACAGTGAATTCTTTAACCTGTCTTGCAACCAATGGCATAAGTCGAAAGGCGATACCACCATGTCCTGGCACAGCAAGGTCGCCTGGAAGGAAGGTCTCTTCCTTCAGGCGCATCACTTGCAGCAGAGCGACCGCTACATGGAGCATTTGCTGGAGCAGCGGAGCCGCTACAGCGCGCCATACCCGTGGGGGTTCTCGCAACTTGAAATCGACTCCGACCTGTCCGAGCAGAACCTGTTCGGCCTGCGCCGCGCGACCGGCATATTCCCGGATGGCCTGGCATTCGATCTGCCGGGGACAAGCGTTCTGCCGCATCCGGTGGCGGTGCCCGACAGCGCCGAGGGGCAATTCGTGTGGCTGACCGTTCCGATGTCGGATGCCAATGGCCGCGAAGTGGGCACCGACGACGAGTCGAGCCGCGCCACCCGCTATGTTCTGGACCGCGAGCGCATCGCCGACAGTGCTGCCGCGATGCGCCTGGAGCATGACCTGGAAATCGCCCACCCGCGCCTGGCTCTGGAGGTGCGCAAGACGCCGAAACCCGGTTACAGTTGCCTCAAGATCGCCCGTATCGTGGAAGTGCGCGACAAGACGATCGTGCTCGATCCTGCCTTCGCTCCGCCGGTGATCACCGTCGATGCCCACGCCGTGGTCTCGGGATGGATAGACAGGGTTGTTGGCTGGGTGGAAACACGTCTGGCCGCCTTGGCCCGCTATGCGGCTGATCCCGGATCTGGTGGCGGCTTGCAGGCCTCGGACTATTCCATGTTGCTGCTTCTCAATCGCGAGATCGGCGGTCTGCGGCACATGCGCGCTTCGCGCTATGTCCACCCCGAACAGCTCTATGTCGCGCTGCTTCGGCTCGCGGGGGAACTGTGGACCTTTGATGCCACGCGTTTATGTCCCGAGTATCCTGCCTATGATCACGATGATCTGGAAGAGACCTTCTCGCCGGTGCTGCGCGACATACAGCGGCTGATCAGCCGCGACATGAGCCGTGCTATTCGTCTCGACCTGCAACAGCCCGTGCCGAATTCCTACATCGCGACGGTCGAGGACCGGAACCTGTTCCGAGATGCCGCCTTCGTCATCGAGGTGGCCGCCGACAAGCCCCTGACCCAGATCCAGCAACAGTTTCCGGTGTTGTGCAAGGTCGGTCCCAATACTCGCATGAGCCAGATCGTGGACAGCAACCTGCCGGGGCTGGAACTTGTTCACATGCCCACCCCGCCGCACCAGATTCGGGCAGTGACCAGCCACGTCTATTTCAGTATCGACAAACGGTCGGAGCTGTGGCGCGAATTCTCGACCGCTTCGGCCATCGGCCTCCATTTCGCCGGCGACTGGCCCGAGCTGGAACTTGAAATCTGGGCAATCATGGAGACCGCGTCATGAGCCAGTCCTCGCCTCCCGGGGGCGGCGGTGACAAGCCCGGAAGGCCGCCCCAGAAGACGGTCATCGCGCCGCTTCCCGGTGGTCGTGGCGGCCAGTCTTCTCAGGGGGCGCAAGGGGGGCAGGGCAACCGTGGCGGTCAGGGTGATCAAGGCGGCGTCTGGTCGCCGGCCGGGGGCGCCACGTCGGACCGGGGATCGGGAGGGGCTGCCGGGTCGAGCGGCGCGCGCCCTCTGCCCTGGAGCACCCCTCAGGGAGGCCAAGGCAGCCCGGCCCCATCCCAGTCCCCGCAGTGGCCGGCGTCAGGGGGCACTGGCCCCGCATCGCTGCCCCCCGCCTCTGCCGGTGGTCAGCACGCATGGATGGGCAGCACCGGTCAGGATCAGTTCTTCCCCGACATGTCGCGCCCCGACCCGACGCCGCAGGCCGCTCCGATCCAGAAGATACCGTTGGAAAGGGCGCTTCAGGGCACAACAACGGGGCATTCTGCGGGCAACAACCCGCTGACGGCCGCGGCCGCGGGTTTGCTCATGCTGCTGGGTCGCCTGCGCAGCCAGGTCGTCGATCTCGATGCCATGCCTCTGATGTCCCATGTGACCCGTGAGATTGACGAATTCGAGGACCGCGCCCGTACCGCAGGGGCCGATCCACAACAGGCCCAGGTTGCCAAGTACGTGTTGTGCGGGACCGCCGACGACATCGTGCAGAACCTACCCGGCACGGATCGCGACGTGTGGGTGCAGTACGCGATGGAAGCGCGCTTTTTCAATCGGCGCACCTCGGGTGTGGGCATCTTCCAGGAGATCGAGCGTGCGCTGGGCGACCCGGCGCGCTGCTACGACTTGCTGGAACTGATGCTGATCTGCCTGCAATTGGGGTTCCAGGGGCAATATCGCGGAGCGCCCGGCGGCGATGTCGACCTGCAGCACATGCGCCGCCGCGTATACGAGACCCTGCGCCGCGTGCGTGCCCGCGATGATGACGATATATCGCCCCATTGGGAGGGGATCGCCACGCCGACCCATCACCAGCGCGGGCGGGTTCCGCTGTGGATCATTGCCAGCCTGGTGCTGGCGGTGCTTTGCGGCGGCTACATCGGGATGCGGGTCTATCTTGCGGGTGATGCAGGCCAGGTTGCCGACCGGATGCGCGACTTGCACCCGGGCGGAACAATCGCACTGGCGCGCGCGTCCACATTGCCGAGCCAGCCGGTTGATCCCGAACCCTACAAGCCGCCCGAATTCGACCCGCCCGACCAGCTGGAACGCATTCGTGATGCCCTCTCCCGGGATATCGAGGCGGGAAACCTTACCGCGGACACCCGCGGCAATTTCATCGCGGTGACGGCCAACAACCTGGTCCTGTTCGACACCGGCAGCGCCGACATCCAGGAAGATTTCGTTCCAATTGCCGGGCGCATCGCCGAGATGCTGCAAGAGGAAACCGGCGACGTGCGGATCGTGGGCCATACCGACAACGTCCCCATGAGCGGGACCGGCCGCTATCGCAACAACCAGGAGCTTTCGGTGGCACGGGCCGAGTCCGTGGCCGAGGTTATCCGGCAGGCCCTTGAAAACCCCGATCGGATCGAGGTGGTCGGTGCCGGGCCGGACGATCCCATTGCCCGCAACGACAGCGCCGACGGCCGCGCCAAGAACCGCCGGGTCGAAATCCTGATCCGCCGAGAGGAGGGCGGGCAATGAGACGCCGAAATCCGGAGGCCCGCGCATGAAGCGTATCCTGCGTCCCCTTTTGATCATCCTGGGGCTGGTCGCCTTCGCTATGGCGGTGTGGTTCGGCGGGCCGCTGGTGGGCATTGCCGATGTCTACATCCTCGCGGGTGTCTGGAGCAGGCTTTTGCTCATCGTGCTGGTCTGGGGCACGGTCGGGCTGTTCTACCTGATCCGCTGGCTACGTCGGCGCCGCGCCGAGAAGGCGCTGGAAGAGGCGATCGTTCCCGAGGGCCCGACGGGCGACGGCGAGGTGCTCGGCGAGAAGCTGCAAGAGGCCCTGTCCGTCCTGCGCCGCTCTTCGGGGTCCTCGGCCTATCTCTATGAGCTGCCCTGGTATGTTATCATCGGCCCGCCCGGTGCGGGCAAAACGACGGCGCTGCTCAACTCGGGCATCCAGTTTCCCCTGGCCGATTCTGGCGGCGGAGCCATGCCGGGCAGCGGCGGCACCCGCTATTGTGACTGGTGGTTCGCCGAAGAGGCGGTCCTGATCGACACCGCCGGGCGCTACACCACCCACGACAGCGACGCCGAGGCCGACCGCGAAAGCTGGATGTCGTTTCTCGACATGCTCAAGAAGAACCGTCCGCGCCAGCCGGTGAACGGGGTCATCGTGGCCATCAGCCTCGAGGATATCCTGCAGGGCGATGCCGACAGCCTTGCCACTCATGCCGCCGCCATCCGTGACCGGCTGATGGAGCTTTACGAGGTCTTCCGCGTCGAGGTCCCGGTCTACGTCCTGTTCACCAAGGCCGACCTCGTGGCCGGATTCACCGAGTTTTTCGGCAGCTTCAGTGCCTCGCGACGTCAGAAGGTCTGGGGTGCCACCTTCCGCCCCGCCAGCCGCAAGGAACCCACGCTGCCGTACGCGGGCGCCGAATTCGACGCGTTGCTGTCACGGCTTTCGGCCGAGGTCACAGACCGAATGAACGAGGAACCCGACGGTGTTGCCCGCATCGCCATCTTCGGCTTTCCCGCGCAGGTCGCCATGCTCAGGGACCGTGTGCTTTCGCTGCTCGACGGTGTCTTCGGGTCGACCCGCTACAAGGTCAACGCGGTCCTGCGCGGGTTCTATTTCACCTCTGGAACGCAGGAAGGCACGCCGATCGACCAGGTGCTGGGCGCGATGGAGCGCAGCTTCGGTGACATGACGGCCGCAGGCGCCGGGGCCTCGGGGCGGGGCAAGAGTTTTTTCCTGCACGACCTTCTGCGCAAGGTGATCTTTGCCGAGGCCGGGTGGGTGTCGCAGGATTCCCGCGCGGTGCGGCGCGAAGGCTTTTTGCGCTATGGCACGATCGCTCTCCTGGTGATCGGGGCGCTGGTGCTCTCGGGGCTTTGGGGCAACAGCCTTTATCGCAACCATAACCTTGTCCGCGGCGCCGAAGCCGCGGTCGCACAATACAGCGACGAGGCCCGGCTGGAGTTGGAGCAGGCCGAGATCGCCGATGCGGACCTGACCCCGGTCCTGCCGCTACTGCGTAACCTCAGCACTCTGCCGACAGGCTATGCCGAACCCGAGGATGCCGGCACCTGGCAGGACGGTTTCGGGCTGAGCCAACGCGACGCACTGGGCGGTGCGGCACAGGCCGCCTATCGTGACGGACTTGAACGGCATCTGCGCCCGCGCCTGATACTGCATGTCGAGAACCGCATCGCCGATGATATCCGCACCAACGACCTGTTGTCGCTTTACGAGGCGCTCAAGGTCTACAAACTGCTCGGCCACGCGGCCCCCGCGCCCGACGACCCCTTCATCGTGGCCTGGTTCGTTGACGAATGGTCGCGCGATCCAGCCTATCGTGGTGCCGGGCCGATGCGCGAGTTGCGCCAGGAAATGGAGGCCCACCTCTGGGCCATGCTCGACCTTTCCGCCACCCAGAGCCAGGCGCGCGTCGACCTGAATGGCGCGCTCGTGGCCCGCGCCGAGCAGATCCTTTCCCTGATGAACCTGGAGGACCAGGCTTGGCTGCTGGTCATGGGCGGCGGTGGCCCGCAGGAGGCCGATCCGTTCAATATCGGCCTTCGCGCCGGGCCGGACGCCAAGCTTGTCTTCGAGACGCTGGACGGGCGCACGCTGGACGAGCTGACCGTGTCGGCCGCTTTCACTTATGCCGGCTTTCACGAGTATTTCCTGCCGCGGCTGGCGGATGTGGCGACCAAGCTGGAGACCGAGCAATGGGTTCTGGGCGCGCGCGCCGAAGCCGCCGATGTGTCGGGCGAGCTGCAACGGCTCGGTCCCGCGATGATGAACCGCTACGCGTTGGAATTCACCAAGGCCTGGAACGCGGCGCTGGACAACCTGCAGCTGCGGCCCATGGCGGCCGGGGCGCCGCAGTTCCTCGCACTCAATGCCGCCTCGGACCCGCGCCAGTCGCCGATCCTGCAACTGGTCGAGGCGATCAACCGCGAGACCCGCCTGACCGCCGGGTTCTCGGAGGAAGGTGGCTTTGGAGCCGGAATGGGTCAGCTTGAGGGCGAGGGTGCCGAGGTTGCCGGCATGGTCGGCGAAGAGGTCATGCGCCGGATGCGCGACCGGGCCTCGGGCATGAGCCGCATCGGCTTTGATGTGCTGTCCAACCGTCGCACCCAGAATCGCGCCTCCTCGGACGGTCAAGGTGACGGACAAGGAGCGGCGGCGCCGCTGCCTGGAGCCAATGTCGAGGCGCAGTTCCGCCGCTGGCACGACCTGACGGAGGACCTGCCCGAGGGTCGCCCGGTAGACGTCCTGCTGGCCGATCTTCAGAACATCTACCGGCTGCTGCTGACCTCGACCGCGGGCGCAGGTCAGGCCCCGGCCAACCTCGGCCAAGAACTGTCGACGCAGGCGGCCCTTCTGACGCGCCACATCTCGCGGTTGCCGCCGCAACTGGCGCGGATGATCCAGCAGGCGGCGGACGAATTCGCCGGGGATGCCGCCAACACGACGCTGGCCGCGCTCAACGAAAAGCTCAACAACGAGGTCACGCAGGTCTGCGAGGCGCTTATCCCGGACAGCTATCCCTTTGACGGGCGTGCCAATCGAGACTTGCCCGTGGCCGAATTCGCCCGGCTCTTTTCCCCGGGTGGCGTGATCGACGGCTTCTTCAAGCAAGAGCTCCTGCCTCATGCCAACATCGGCAGCGAGGACTGGGAATGGAAGTCCGACAGCCCGCTGGGCAGCCAGATGTCGCCCGCCACACTGGCCCAGTTCCAGCGTGCGGCGGCGATCCGGGACGCCTATTTTCCCGCCGGCAATTCCATACCGGGCTTTGACGTGACGATCCGGCAAACGGCGCTGCACCCCGACGCCGACGCTGCGCTACTCGAGATCAACGGCCAGGTGATTACGACCCAGCAATCCGGCAGCCTGGCGCAAAGCCTGTTCTGGCCCGCCGGTGGCGGCGGCGGGTCCGCCTCGGTGCAGTTGTCGCCGGAACTGCGCGGGCGCGAATCGGAGAAGCGCGTGGCGCCTGGACCCTGGGCGCTGATGCGGCTTATCAACAGTGGGCGTCCACGGCCCTCGGGGTCATCGGTCAACATCCGGCTGGACGTGGGCGGACGCTACGTGGCCTACAATATCAACGCCGCCGCGTCGAAAAATCCGTTCTTCCTGCGTGAACTCTGGGATTTCCGATGTCCGCGCGGTTTGTAGGGGGGAGCGCATGGTGAACACGACCGACGATCCACGAAAGGACGCGCCCGAGACGAAGGACGGGGCCGAGGTGGCGGCGGAAATCGGCGTCACCGATCAGACAGGCACCGGGGAGGACCACGGCGGCTCCCCTGAGGTGTCCGACGACGCGACGGAAGAAACCAGAGGCGATGCCCCCGCCAATGCAGAGCCCGACCCGATCGCTGCGCCGGTCGAGCCGGACACCGAAGACCCGGCAGCTCCATCCGGCGCCACGGTGACGGACGGCTCGGACACCGCAGCGTCGACGGCCTGGATGCCGGAGGCGCCCGACCCCGAACCCTTCGACCAGACACCCTTCGCTCCCGTGTCCGACAGTGTTGAACCCTGCGAGGCCGGGCTCTTCGGCAAGCTACCCGCCCGCGGCGATTTCATCGCACGCGCCTTGGATCGTGACCTGATGCGGGCGCTAGAGGACTGGCTGCTGCCCTTGGTCCAGGGCACCCGGGATGTTCTGGGCCAGGGCTGGGCCACGGCCTGGGGCCAGGCCCCGGCCTGGCGGTTCTGGATCGGTCCCGGTGTCCTTGCGGGCGAGTGGCAGCACGATTTCCGGGGCCATGCCCGAAAGGCGAGCGGGGCGATCACGGGCGTGCTTCTGCCCTCGGCGGACAAGCAAGGCCGGTTATTCCCGCTGGCGGTGATCCTGGCCGACAGCCACGCGCGACTGATGCCGCCGCCGGTGCTGGCACCGCCCGACCGCACCTTCTACGCGGCCTGTGACGCGCTGTTGCATGGTGCCCGCGATGGCCGCGACCTGGCCGCTGTCGAGTCTGATCTTGCCGCGCTGGCGGCCCCGCGCCGGACCCAGATGGCCGAAGCGATGGAGGACCTGCTGGTACAGCAATCCCTTTGGGCGCAGACGACGACGCATGATGCCGAAGGTAACAGCGGCGTCTGGGCCGATATCCGTGCCAGCGATCATCAATTGGCCGCCGCCAACCGCAGCTATTGGTGGGTCGAGGTTGCCGGGGCGCCCGATACCTCGGGGCCGACAAGCGTGCTCAGCCTTGCGGGGTTGCCCGACCCTGAAACTTTTGCCTTCATGTTGACGGACGCGGTGCCCCGCCCGCCGGAAAGTGAGAAACCATGAACAACACGCGATACCGTTTCGAGACCGGTGCCGTGACCCACAGCGGGTGCGTGCGAGACCACAACGAGGACCGCTTCCTTGCCGCATCGGAACAGGGCATCTGGCTCGTGGCCGACGGGATGGGCGGGCATTTTGGCGGCGACCTTGCTGCACAGATGATCGTCGACCGTGCCGAATCGGTCAGCCGCGCATCAAGCGCGCCGGACCTGAACGCGCGGTTCCGAGACCGGATCGTGCAGGCGAACCAGGACATTCGGGACCATTCCGCTCGCAATGATGGCGCCACGATCGGGGCCACGTTGGCCACGCTGCTGATCCATGAGTCGAATTTCGCCGGTATATGGTGCGGCGACAGCCGCCTCTATCGCCTGCGCGACGGTGCCCTGACCCAGCTGAGCCGCGATCACACCGAGGTGCAGGAGTTGCTCGACTCCGGCGCGATCACCGCCGAACAGGCCGAGACCTGGCCGCGCAAGAACGTGATTACCCGTGCCATCGGCGTCGAGGCCGAGGCGGACCTGGATCATGTCTCCGGTGATCTGCGCGACCGAGACACGTTCCTCCTGTGCTCCGACGGGCTGACAGGCCACATGGCCGATGACGAGATCGCAGCGATCATGCGGGGCCGGTCCTCGCAAGCGGCCTGTGACGCACTTTTGGAGGAAACGCTTCAGCGGGGGGCCAGTGACAACGTGACCCTGATCATCGTGCGCTGTGCTCACAAGACCATGGTAAGCGACGATGACATCGCCGGGCGTGAATTCGAGGGGCGCCGGGCATGACCTCGCAACCCCCCAACGGCACGACGCCCCCCGGGAACGGTGACAACGGCAGCGATGGCGGCAACGCGGCAGGGCACCAGTTGACGCATGGACCGATCCAATTGTCGGCGGGGACGGTCCTGATCGGCACATACGAGATCGTCGCGCATATAAACACCGGCGGCATGGGCGAGATCTATCGTGGCCGTAACATCCACAACGACGAACCCGTCGCGATCAAGATCGTGCTGCCCGCGCTGGCGCATGACCAGAAGATCCTGTCGTTGTTCCAGAAGGAATCCACCGTCCTGCGGCGCGTCGCCCATGACGCGATCGTTCGCTACGAGGTCTTCACGATCGACCCGGGAATCGGCCGGCCCTGCCTCGTGATGGAATACGTCGAGGGGGTGGCGCTGAGCGATCACACCGAGGGGCGCCCGCTGCCCGAGCAGGAGGTTCTGTCCCTGGTTGTCCGCCTTGCGGATGGCTTGCAGGTGGCACATCGCGCCGGGGTCGTGCACCGGGACCTGTCGCCGGACAATGTCATCCTGCGTGACGGCAACGTGGACACCTCCAAGATCATCGATTTCGGCATCGCCAAGGAAACCACCTCGGGCGGCGGCACACTGATCGGGGGCCAGTTCGCTGGCAAGCCGGGCTATGTCGCGCCCGAACAACTGGGTCTTTATGATGGTCACGTCACCGAGCAGGCCGACGTATACAGCCTTGGTCTGCTTGCCGCGGCCGCGGCATTGGGCCGACCGCTCGACATGGGTGACAGCCCGGCCGATGCGGTCCGCGCCCGCATGGACGTGCCCGACCTTTCAGCCCTGCCCGAGCGGCTCAGAGGTCTCCTGGGGTGGATGTTGCAGCCCGACCCGGGCCAGCGACCGGCGGGAATGCCCGGGGTGATCGCTGCGGTGGGGCAGATGAGTCATCCGCCGCAGATGCCCCCGCAGCGCTCGCAGGGGCCACAGCCGATGTCGGTACCACCGGCATCAACACCAGCAGGCACCAGCCCGCCCGCGTCCGTGCCGCCGGGCACGGCGGCGCCCGCGACGTCGGCCGCCCCGGTCTCGGAACTCCGGGTCAGCGAGGAAGGCGCGAGCCCGTTCGGCCCGCCGCCCGCGGCGACCGCGACTCCGGCCGAGGCCGCACCGGCCCCACCTGAACAGAAGCGCCGCGGTGGCGTGACGCGCGTTCTTGCGATCCTCGTCTTGCTGGGGTCGCTGGGGGTGGGCGGCGCCTGGTATGCGGGGGTCCTGCCCGTCGAGAGCCTGAGTCAGATCGCCGTGCCCGACACGCCTGATCCACCCCAGCCGGACCCGGCTGCCCAGCGCGACTGGCTGGAGGCCCGTTTCGACACCTACACCGGTGATTGCCGACACTTGCAGCCCGCGGCCTCGGTGCCGGCCGGGACCGAGGGCTTGCCGATCCAGGGGTTCGCCCTCCAGAACGCTGCATTCGATGGGCTGCGGGCTGATTTCGCCGCGGCACTTGGCACCGACCCTGCGCTTGCTGTTACCTCGGTGCCCGAGGCTCAGTGCGCGACGCTGGATTTCGTCGCCGGCGCCGCGCAGCCCTTCGCGGCCGGAACCGCCCCGTCGGTCCTGCCGGCACAGGACAGCCTGCCGGTGGATGCCGCGCTGGAGGGCAGGCTGTCGGGGATTGACGAGGGCGCCGTAGCACTGCTTCTGATCGGGCCGACTGGCCGCTTGCAGAACGTCACCGGCGAGATGGGCGCTGACGGCGTATTCTCGCTGCCACCACGACGGTTGCGGGTGCCGCAAGCCGCCGACCTTGGGGCCGATGCGCCGTTCCTGCTGTTGGCACTGCGCAGCGCGATGCCGCTGGATACGGTTTCGCTGATCCCTGAAAATGCCGTGCTGCCCGCTGACCAGGTAGGCGAATTCTGGCGTTTTCTTGGGCAGGACATCGCGCGGCAGGGCGAAGAGAGCGAGGGATCAGAGGTTCGCGCCACGCTATCCGCGGTGCGGCTCGGCCGTTGATCGAGCTTACCCCGCGGTCAGCATTTCGTCGACCAGGGCGCGGAAATCGTCAAGGCCTTCTGGTTCGCGGATAACCGCGACACGGCCCGAGGCACCGCGCATCTTGTTTTCGGCCCATTGCACGACGTAACCTGCGTCATGCCCGCGCAGGAAGGGGTTCGCGTTGATCACACCAGCGCCGAAAAGGGTCTTGAGGTCGGTATCAGGATCAGCCGCAAGCGCGGTATGCGCCCCATCCATGCCAAGGAAATGGGCCAGGTAGAGTCGCCCCGCGGTGATCGTGTGCCCCCGCGCGCGCAGGAAGGCGGCCCCCTCTGCGGCGAGGTGCTCGACCATCTCGCGGGACAGTGCCGGATCGATGCGCATCGCCAGCAGCTCGGCCCGGGTGTGCTGGGCGGTGAGGTCCGGGCGATAGACCCGCATCATACGCAACCAGGTGCTGTCGATGAACTGTCCCAGGCCCGTTGCGCTGGACAGCGGGTTCTTGGCGTCGGCCTGGCCAGCGGATTCCACCTGAATGATGCGGTCGACCAGGGTCGCGATTGCAGTATTGCCACTCAGCGCCCGCTCGGCGTCCGCGGCGCTACTGCGTCGCGCGGGCCGGGTGCCGTCGCCCGGGCCGTAGCAGGTTGGCGCGGCCTCGGGATCGGGCCGGTAGACATAGCAGCGCACACCGGCATTGGTGCTGTCGATCCCCACGAAGAGCACCCGGTCGAGCGCGCTCGCATCCTGGTCGCTGGTATTATCAAGAGGGGTCTGTGCCCCCAGGACCAGCGTCAAGCGGTCATCGGGGCCGGCCTTGGCATCCAGGTCATGGGCTTCGGACAACAGCATGATCAATTGGCCCACCAGGCGCGGCGGCAAGTTCTGGCGCAAGGCCGCACCATAGAGCGCGTCCATCAGTCGAGGATCGGGCTGGCGGGCGCTGCTGGCGGTAGTGGCCTGATCCCGGTCGTCCAGCAGTGCTGTCAGGTCGCGGTCAATCCAGGGGTCTGCGCCGGTGCTGATGGTGCTGTCCGCGCCGCTGCCGTCGTGGGCGGGCGCGCGCGTGCGGGCCAGCGCCCCGATATAGCGGTTCGGCGCGTAGAAGGCGGCCTGCACGAACCTGGGTTCCTCCGTTACGCCAGAGGCCGGTGTCAGCCAGCGGAGCGCCAGGATCTGATTCACGTCTAGCCTGGATAGTTTCAGCTGCGCCTGGGCGGCGTCGGCCACTGTGCGGGCTTCGGCGGCGGGCAGACCTTCGCGTTGAAGGACCTCCGCGGTGGGGGTGCTGCGGTCGATGCGCAAAACCGTTTCGCGGAACAGGGGCTTGCGGTTCTCCGGGGCGCGCAGACGCATGGCCTGGAAGCCGTCCCGCTTGGCCGCGCCCTGCGCCTGGCGCGCGGGGTCGGCATAATAGGCCACAAGTGCGTGGGCCTCGGCAACGTTGCGTGGCCGCGCCCTTGGCACGCCGCTTCCGGTCTCCATTTCGGCGGGGGTGTTCACCATACTCCGTCCGTCCGTGTTCCGGCGCTGGGCCTGGAAGATGGCGAAGTCTTCCTGGCTCGTGGGCAGGGCAACATTCAGACGTTCGCCTGCCGGGATCATGCTGTCGCGGATCACGAGGATGTCGCCCCTGCCACCGCGTGTATCGGGCAGGCCCGCCGGGCGCGGCACGCGATGAGGCAGGGCCGATTGCCCCGCCTTGCCTGAAGTGATCCGCAGCGGTTCCCCCGGCAGGTCGATGAACCGGGGCCGCTCCTGCTCCCACTCGGCGGGATCCGAGGGGGCGGTCTCGTCGCCTCGTGGGCCGGTTGCCGGGTTCGTCGGAGGCGCTTCCGTTGCGTCTGCGACGGTGCGAGGCTGGGACGGTTCGGTTTTCGTCCACCACCAGCCTGCGGCACCACCTCCGGAAAGCAGAACCAGGGTCAGGCAGAGCGTAACAAGCCGGCGCAGGCGCTTGCGTCGTTGACGCAGGCGGGCCATCTCGCGGGCCTGTCCGAAACGTGGATCGACGCGGCCATCTGCGGTCCCTGACATGTCACCGGAACCCCGAGCCTAGCGCCCGTTGCAGTCGGTCGCTGTCGGTGGATGTGCCGGAAGGTTGTGTCGGTGCCGGTGACGGGGCTGGCACCGAGGGTGCCGGTTGCCGGCTGGGTGATGCCGTTGGCGCCGGTGCGGGCGGCGGCGCGCAGACCTGGCCGCTCGCTTCCTTGACGCTGCGCCAGACCTCGGCCGTGGGCTCGCGCGCATTGAGGCTTTCACCGCTCTCACGCAGGTAGGCGGCCAACGCACGGCGCGAGCCGCCACCCCAGATGCCGTCGATCCCCGCGGTATAGCATCCCACGCGCTTGAGCTCCTCCTGGACAGCTACTGCAAGGTCGTCGGGGACCAGCCAGCTTTCGGTGATATCTTCGCCGAGCAGGTGCTCCAGGTCCGCCAGTGACCTTGGCGCCGGGCCGGGCGGGGCCGCGACACCCGACAGCCGCGAGATCGGCGCGTCGCCCGCGAGGCCGGATGGTCCTGCCGTATCTCCTGTATCACCCGAAAGCGCGATGGTGCCGGGATCATCCCCTGTCATGGGTGCCGGGGCCGACCCCGAGTCAGGGTCGTCTTGGACTTGCGGCGTTTCTTCTTCGAGGGGCTCGAAAACAAAGACGGGGCCGTCCTCGGCGGGTGCGTCCTGCTCCTGCGGTAGATCGACCGGGTTCTCTGTGGCATCAGCAGCATCTGGTGCGGTCCCGGCGTCCTGTTCCCGCAGTGGGTCGGTTGCATTCTCCCTGGCAACCGGCGGTTCCGGGTCCGGCGCGCCGTCCTGTCGCATCGCGATCTCTTCCCGCGTGATGTCAGCCCCCTGGCCGCGCCAGATTTCCAGCAGGAAATCCTGCTGTTCCTTCGGCATGCCCGCGAGCCGCTCGAAATCCCCTTCGTCTGGTCGGAAGGGGTTCAGGAAAACCGGTTGCGAAAGGGTCGAGATGCTCCAGGGTTCTTGGGCTGCGTCGGTGCGCGCTACTATGATCTCGCGCAGGTCGCCCACCACCCGGTCGATGGGTTGACCGGGGGCACCCAACCCGCTCACGAGCATTTGGGTGAAGCGGCTGTTTCGCCCGCCTGCGCGTTCTGGTGCCGTGCGTCCTGGTTGTGCGGCACTGGCGATATAGGTTTCGCGACCCGGCACGACGCGGCCAAACCCTGGGGTGATCCCGGGATCGGTGTCCTGAGGCATAGGGCGACTGGCATCCAGAAGCGCGATTGTCGGGCGGGTGCCCCTGCCAATCCGGTCAAGAACCCGCGCCAGCGGCACGGCCGCGCTGCGGGCGCCTGCGAGGTCCGTGAGCGGGATGTCGATGGGCAGCAGCTGGGTTTCACCCGCGATCTCTGCGCTGTGCCCCGAGAAGTAGAAGAGAACCGTCTCGACCTTCTCGGAAGAGTCCACGCGGGTCGCAAAACTGTCCAGCGCTGCCGAAAAGGTCGCTGCATCGCTGTTGAGCAGCAGTGTGACAGTGAAACCCAGCCCTTCGAGCGTTTCGGCCATGTCACGGGCGTCACGGGCGGCGCGGGGGACCTCGGTATCATAGGCGGCGTTGCCGACCACAAAGGCCAGCCGTGACGGCGCGTCCTGTGCATGCAGGGGCGAGGCAGTGGCCAGCGCGAAAATGACCACTGCGCATGACATTGCGACCCACCGGATGGCATGGCGGCGTGTCCCGGGGAAATGGCCAGTCTGCAGTCCGATCATGATCGGCGCCCTTTTCGATGGGTTGGGCTTGAAAGTAGCGCAGTTGACCCTGCGTGACGAGTCCTGCTGCACGCCAATCGTCCCGGACAGTGGTGGGGTTTGCCAGCCTTGCGGCGGGCTGCTAATTTCCGACCACTACCGCGGTTCGGTGTCGCGTTCGGGACGGTGCGCGGGGTGTTTCGTGGGTCTTGGGGTGGGATTGCGCCATCAGGCGGCCCGGGCAGCGGCAGGAGTCAGGCCATGAACATTGATGAATACCTTGCGCCGATCTCCGGGGAGGAGAGCTGCGGTCCCGACCTGTTCGAGAGTTACGACCCCGCCTTCGAGACCTACATGAACGACGCCGAGGCGCGTCTGCCGGAACGCTTTTTCGATACCGCAGGCATGCCGTCAGTCGAGGCCTCGAGCATCGATCCCTCGGCTGAATGGGCCCCGGTTGCGGCCTTGCTGGAACGCACGCGCGACCTGCGCCTTCTGGCCTACCACGCCCAGTTCTGCGCACTGGCGCAGGACCTTCCGGCCTTGGCCGATTGCCTGGACCTCATGGCCGGTTTTCTGGAGACCTTTCCCGAGGCCGTTCACCCACAGGTCGGCGACGACGTGATTGACCGTACCAATGCACTGGAATTGCTGGCGACACCTGCCACGATCCTGATGCCGTTGGAATTCGCCTCGCTGGTGCGCGACCGTCGCCAGCGCGATATCAGCTTTCGCCGGATTGCGGTTTCGCGCGGTGACCGAACCGCGCAGGGCAATGAGGCCGCAGAGGATGCCGAGGCTCTTCTGGGCGCCCTGCGATCGGCCGAGAACGCTGATGCTGTTGGGGAGGCTCACGCGCTCCTGAGCCGGATGAAGCAAGCCGTGTCGCGGATCGAGGCAATCTGTCTGACCCATGAGACGATGCCTTTCCGCCCCAACGTCGAAAGCCTGCACAACCGGCTGGACGACCTGATCGGCCTGCTGGTCGAGGCACGCCCCGATCTGGGCGAGGATGCCGAGGCCGCGGGTGAGGACGACGGAGCGAATGACGCAGCAGACGTCGGTGGCGATGAGAGCGACAGCGCGGAGACCCTGGCGGCCGCGCCCGCCACCGGTCGGATCGAGACCTCGGCGCAGGCGCGTGCCGCGCTGGATGCGCTCGAAACCTATTTCCGCACGCACGAGCCCTCGTCACCCAGTTTCGTGCTGGTGCGCCAGGCGCGCCAACTGGTGGGGCGGCCGCTGGTCGAGGCGCTCGAGCTTCTGGTCCCCGAGATGTCAGGCCGTGCGCGGATCGACTTCGGACAGGATACCGGTTTTCTGCTGACCATGGAGCGGATGCGGGCCCTTTCCGATGTCTCCACCCCCGAGGACCCTGAACCAGACGGCGAGATGCCCGATTATGCCGTGTCCAGCCGCAAGGAAGCCGGCAGCCTTATGAGCGCATTGGAAAGCTTCTATACCGCCAAGGAGCCCTCCAGCCCGATCCCGATCCTTCTGACGCGGGCGCGCGGATACCTCAACCAGAGCTTTACCGCGATCCTGGCCGAGTTCCTGCCGCTTGACAATTGATGCGATGACGCCGGTTTCTTGTGAACCCTGCTTCACACTATGTTATGGCCATCGCGCAGCACCGGCAGCCCTGCAGGAGGGAACATGGATTTACGGACATTGATGTCCTCGGGCCGGCTCGTCCGCAAGGCTACACCGGGCAAGGTGCGGTTCTGCCTGGACCCGGACACGGCTTCGATCATCCATGCTATCCCGTCATTGCCATTGGGCGCGGGGGGCCGCGCGGCACTGGCGCAAGGCTACGCCGACCTTGTGGCCAGGTGGCGTCCGGACATCCTGTGCGAGATCGGGTCGACCGACGAGACCGTTGTTGCGGCGGATGCCTTGCCTGCTGGCCTGACAGTCCAACGCCACGAGACCGTCGATCAGGCCGCGTCGGTGCTTCCGGGTCGGACCGACGCCGTGGCCTGCCTGCGGCTTTGCGGCACCGCGGACCCGGCCGAAGCGCTGCGGCGCAATCCTGCCCTGCTTGCGCGGTCCAGGGCGCTGCTGCTCGACATGGGTGATGCGGCGCGCGACGGTACGATCCCGGAGTCGATGTCGGCCCTGAGAGCGACCGGCCTGACCCCAGTGGTGCGGGATCGATACGACGGTGACTCCGCTTTCAACGTTTTGTTCATACGGGATACCTGGTCCGGCGATATGGGTCCGGCCGAGCTGGACCGACTTTTCGCCAAGGCGGGTGCGCGCCGGACCGCGCGACCAGGAACATCCACCGGACCGCGATATCCGGATGCGGGGCTGCCGGTCGTGGTGCCAGTTTTCGAGAACCCCACCTTTGCGCGGATGATGGTCGCTCAGTTGCTGGACCATGGGTTCAGTGACATCATAGTGGCCGATAACGCCTCGCGCTCGCCCGATATGCTGGCCTGCCTCGAGGACCTCGCCCCCAGGGCCCATGTCGAAAGGCTGGAGCAGAACATGGGCCCGCGCAAGACGTTGAAGTCGGCCCGGATCAGGGCGCTTTTGCCGCGTTATTTCGCCGTGACCGATCCCGATATCGGCTTCAACCCGGCATTGCCCGCCGAATTTGTCGCTGTTCTGAAGGCTGCTCTTTCGACTTTCGATGTCGGCAAGGCTGGTTTCGCGCTGGACATCTCTGATCGAGAAGCACTGGTCGATACCAGGTTCCAGATGAAAGCAAAGACCTATCATATCTGGGAACACGAGCGGAATTTCTGGTCCGACTTTGCCGGCGAGACCGGCGGGGGCGACCCGGTATTCCGTGCTGGTCTCGATACGACCTTCGCGGTCTACGACAGAAAACGGTTCGGCAAGCGCCATTTCCTGGAGGCCGTGCGCCTTGGCGGGCGCTTCACCGCGCAGCACTTGCCGTGGCTGAGGGCTATCCAGCTCGATCCGGAGGAGTTGGAACGGTATCAGCAGGTTCAGAAGTACTCCCACTACCAGGCGCAGGCGGGGGCTTGAGTCCGGCCTTAATCGGTCAAGCCGAGGACCAGCCGCCCAATCTGTTCCCGCAGGGCCGAGCGTAGCTGCCCCATGTTTCCATGGGGGTTCCAGCCCATGGCGTCGCGCCATGTGCTGGTGCGGAAATCCACCGGGTAGGGCGTCGGTTCCGGCCAGCCCGCGGCCGTGAAGGCCGCCATGGCGCGCGGCATGTGAAATCCCGACGTGACCAGCACCCAGCGGGCCTGCGGCTTTGGCGCGACGCGGTTCAGTGACAGGCGGGCGTTCTCGGCGGTGTTGCGGGCGCGGCTTTCGACGATCAGGCGATCTTCGGCGATGCCCAGGCCGATCAGGATCTCGGCGCTGATCTCGGCCTCGCTCCGTTCACCGGGGGCTGCGCGCCCGCCGGTCACCAGCAACGGTGCTCGCGGAAATCGGCGTGCCAGAAGCGCGGCCGCGATCACGCGGTCCGCGGCCTCGTTCAACTCGGGGCGGCCGCGCTGGGCGCTGACGGCCAGGCGCTCGGCCCCGCCGAGAAGGATGATGCCGTCCACCTGCGCCAGCGGCGGCTCAACCGGGTATTGCGCCTCGCGTGCGGCGATGACAGGCCATCCCAGCGGTAGGGTCGAGATGACCAGCAAGCCGACCAGAAGCGCCATGGTCACGCGCCGGGCGGCAACCGGGCGGCCTCGCCAGAGCAGCGCCAGGATCAGGACAAGCCCGAGGATGATCCAGATCATCGGCGAGACGGCGAGCCCGGCCAGCTTGCGCAGCACGAACAGGATGTCATCGGTCATCGCCTTCCCCCGGTCGGGTGCCTTGCGCCCATCATGCGCGATGGGATTTGCGGGTCAGCCTCAGTCACGGCTGTAAACGTCCTCGTGGCGAATGATGTCATCCTCGCCCAGGTAGGCGCCGGTCTGCACCTCGATCAGGGTCAGGCCCATCTTTCCGGGATTGGCGAGCCGATGCACCGACCCCTGTGGCACGTAGACGGACTGGTTCTCGTGGACCACCTGAACCGTCTCGCCCACGGTCACCTCGGCACTGCCCTCGACGATGATCCAGTGTTCGGCGCGATGCACGTGGCTTTGCAGCGACAGCCGCCCGCCGGGGTGCACGAAGATGCGTTTGACCTGAAAGCGCTCGCCGAGGGCGAGGCTCTCGAACCAGCCCCAGGGCCGGTGGTCGCGCCGAAACGTATCCGCTTGCGGCGCCCGGCGCTCGCGCAGGGCCTCGACCACCTTCTTGACGTCCTGTGTGCGGTCGCGATCGGCAACAAGAACCGCATCGGCCATCGAGACGGCCACGATATTGTCCAATCCCAGGCCCACGAGCGCCTGGCCCTCACCCTCGCTCCAGAGCAGGCTGTCGCGGCAGTCGATCGCCGTCACGTTCCCCGAGGCGACAAGACCGTTCTCGTCGGCCCGGGTGATCCGCACCGCCTCCCAATCGCCCAGGTCGGTCCAGGCCGCCGGGAAAGGCACGACCATGAGACTCTCGGATTTTTCCATGATTGCGTAGTCGATGCTGACCTTGCGGGTTTCGCCCCATGCCTGCGCACCCGGCCTCAGGAACCCCAGGTCAGGCCGGGCGGCATCAAGCGCTGCCTGCACAGGCGCCACCAGGTCCGGCGCATGCTTTGCAAAGGCATCCAGCACCGTGCCGACCCGCATCAGGAATATCCCCGCGTTCCAGAGATACCGACCGGTTCCCAGCATTTCCTCGGCCCGGGCCTGGTCGGGTTTCTCGACAAAACGGAGCAGGGGCCGGGCCTTGGTACCGGTAACCGGCTCGGCCAGTTCCAGGTAGCCATATCCCGTTTCGGGCCGGTCTGGGGCGATGCCGAAGGTCACGATCCGGCCCTCTTGTGCCGATGCCGCGCCCGCTTCGACGGCAGTGCGGAACGCCGCCGCGTCCGGGATGGCGTGATCCGAGGGTGCGACTAGCAAGAGCCTGTCGGGGTCCTCGGCCATGGCCAGAGCCGCCAGAAGGATCGCAGCAGCGGTATCGCGCCCCTCGGGTTCCACGAAGACTTGGTCGGGCAGAACGCCGACCTCGCCCAGCTGCTCGGTGACGATGAAGCGGAAATCCTCGGAGGTTACGACGACCGGGCGCCCCATGTCGGCGCCCGAGAACCGCAGAACGGTGTCCTGAAACAGGGACCTGTCGCCGTCGAAGGCCGCGAACTGCTTGGGGTAGCTCTTGCGGGACAGCGGCCAAAGCCGGGTGCCCGAACCGCCTGCCAGGATAACGGGAGTGATCATGGCGTTACCTCCGGGAATGCGCGCATCGCGCGGTTGGGGCCTGCCCGTGCGGACAAGGGACCTGACATGGGCGTCTTAGATGATGACCGCGCGGCAGGCATTCGTCGCCGACCCCCGCGCCGGTCGGATCGAGGCAGTGTGCCAGGGGTCATTGGTGCCCCCCAAGCTGCTGCACCACCTCGCGGTAGGTGGCGATCACGAGGTCCTGGTCGAATTGGCGCTCGATCCGGGCGCGGCCGGCCAGGCCCATGGCCGCCCGTGAATCGGAGGGCAGGGCGATGAAGCGGGCACAGGCCTCGGCCAGGCTGGCGCCATCGCGCGCCCTGCACAAAAGCCCGGTTTGACCTTCCACCAGCGCCTCGCGGCAACCGGGAACATCGGTGGCGATCACCGGGCGGGCCATGGCGGCGGCCTCAAGCAGGGTTCGCGGCATGCCCTCTCGGTAGGACGGGAGGACGACACAATCGGCCCGCGCGATATGGGGGCGCACGTCCGGGGCGGTGCCCGAATAGTCGATCACGCCCTCGTCCTGCCAGGCGTGGACCGTCTCGGGCGGGATCGCGCTCCGGTTCTCGGCCCCGAGTGGCCCCAGCAACCGGAAAACCGCCCTCGGATGGCGCGCACGGATGGTTCGCGCGGCGGTGACGAATTCTTCGACTCCCTTGTCACGCAGCACCCGCGCGATCATAAGGAAAACTGGCTCATCGGCGGCATGGCTAGGCATCGGTTCGGGCGCAAAGGCCGAGGTGTCGATGCCGGAACCGGGCAGAACACGGGCCTGGCCAGCGGTCACCAGGCCGAGACGTAGGAACAGGTCGCAGTCGTCCTGGTTCTGGAAGAACACGACCGGGGCCCGGGCGAAGGCATGACGATAGAGCGCCTCGACCAACCGCTGCAATCGCCGCCCCGACAGGAAGGCGGTGCCAAGCCCCGTCACGTTTGGAACGACGGGAATGCCGCGGGCGCGCGCAGCAAGGGCGCCGAAGATGTTGTTCTTGATGGTATAGCCCAGCACCGCGTCGGGCCTGTCCTGACCCATGCGCCGCCACAGCCGCCAAAGCAGGGCAAGATTGCGCAGCGGCGACACGCCCTTGTTGTCCATCGGCAGGTCTACGACCCGGCAGCCCATCTCTTCCAGCGTGTCGGCCGACTCGTCGCGCGGGGCAAGCACTGTCAGCCGGTGCCCGTCGTCCAGCAGGGCGGCGACCAGACCGCGCCGGAAATTCACCAGGTTCCAGGCGGCGTTCACGGTCATCAGCAGATGCATGGGTGCGGGCCGTGTCATCCCAGCCAGACCCGATAGGGCAACCAGGCCCGCGAGAAGTTGCCGAAGAACAGCCAGACGAAGAGGATAAGCGCGCTGTAGGCCAGGACCATCAGGACGATGGACTGGTTCATGCGGTTGTATCGGCCCATAAGGTCGGGCAGGTGAGAAAACGCAAAGAGCTGCAGCGGGATCATGTAAAGCGCTATGCGGTCCAGGGCCGTGCTTGCCCCGGTCGTGAAATAACCGACGAAAAGCCCCACCGAAATCAGCGCGAACAATCGCCAGACCTTGTATTCCGCAGGTGCGATGCGGAGTCGCTTGCGATAGTAGAGGAACAGCAAGGCCGGAACCACGTTCATCGTCAGCCGGATCAGCGCCCCGGTCGAGACCAGGTTGGCCCCGATATAGTTCTCGACCAGCCGCGCCGTCGAGTCGGCCAGCACCACCTGGTAGCCTATTGAACCGATTATCCCGACCAGCAGTATGATGAGCCAGCGATTGCGCGTGGCCGTAAGGGCCACTGTTGGCAGCAGGATGATGGCGCTCTTGTGAAAGAGGGCGGCGATCAATGTCCAGAAGATGAAAGACATCGCCCTCTGTCGGCCGAGCGCGACGAGCCCGAGCATCACAAGGCCGATAGCGACAGACTGGCGCGTGTAGCCCATGCTGACGACGACGACGAGGTAGGGCACCGCCACGGTGAAGGCCAGCCATGGCCGCGGCATGCTGCGGCAGAAGGCGACAAGCCCGACAGTGAAGAGCAACCCCGAGACGGCATTGACCAGGACCATGTTCAAGCCCGTGAGCAGGCCGAGTTCATTAAGGAGCCGATAGCCGGGATCGTCCTGGAATATGGTCTCGGCGAGAGACATGGAGCGTGCCTCGTCGAGATATGTGAAATAGGCCCCCCAATCGCCGCCGACCCGGTAGCGCAAGCCGATCATCAGCGTCAGCGCGATGATGACAAGCAGCCAGGCCCCGTCGAACCGGTTGAAGCGTGTCCCGTCCCGGCGCACCCGGCGCGTGGGCGGGCTGCTCATCGCGATCAAGGCTGGAACCAGGAACAGGGTCCAATAGGGGATCATGCGGGTCTCTCGGCGGTCGCGTCATGGTCGAGCCATGCCAGCAGCATCAGCACGGTCCAGAGTTTCTGCCCCTGGTTGTTTCGCCGCGCAAGATGGCCGGTCCAGGCCTCGTCGATCATCTGCGGGTTGAGACCGGCCCGGTCCAGAAGGTCCGAGCGCGTCAGCAAGCCCTCGGCCCAGTCCCGCAGCCCCTCGCGCAGCCAGCGGTCCAGGGGCACGGCGAAACCCTGCTTGGGCCGGTCGATGAGCGCGGCGGGCAGGTGTCTTTCCAGGATGGTGCGCAGCGCGACCTTGCCCCTGCCCCGCGCGACGCGGTCCTCGGGGGGCAGTGCCCAGGCCGCCGCGATCACCTGCGGGTCCAGAAAGGGCGCGCGTGTTTCAAGCGATGTGGCCATGGCCGCGCGGTCTACCTTGGTCAGGATGTCACCGGGAAGATAACCCAGGCTGTCCTGCGCCATCAGCCATTCGGTGCCCGTCAGCCGTTCCAGCGCTGCGGGTAGCCGCAGGTCGGCGACGGCGTGGTCCGGCGGGGCCGTCATGAATGCGCCCGGGTCCATTATCCCGCGTGTCAGATGGGCGTAAATGTCCGGCATCCCGTCGGCCTTGGCGACCAATTCGCCCAGCCGGCCAAGCTTGTCGAGCAGCGTGACGGGCATGCGCGCCCGAGCCGCCAACCGGTGCAGGGCCGCGTGGCGCGCGGCTGCTCCTTCCAGCCCGGCCAGAGCGCGGCCCAGCGGGCGGCGCAGCGCCATGGGCAACGGCGCCAGCAGACGCCATAGCTTCGGCCCGAGGATGTGGCGGTTGTAGCCACCGAAGACTTCGTCCGCCCCGTCACCGGTGAGCGCCACGGTGACCTGCTTCCGGGCCGCGCGGCACAGCAGGGCCGTTGGAATCTGCGAACTGTCGGCGAAGGGTTCATCGTAGATGCGCGCCAGGTCGGGGATGACGTCCAGTGCCTCGGTCTCGTCCAGCCGGAATTCCGTATGCGCGGTGCCCAGGTGGCGGGCGACGGCAGCTGCGTGTGGTGTCTCGTCGAAACGCGCATCGGTGAAGCCGACGGAGAAAGTTTCGACCGGCGTGGCGCGCCCCGTCTGCATGAGGGCGGCGACTAGCGAACTGTCGATGCCGCCGGACAGGAAACAGCCCAATGGCACGTCGGCAATCATCTGGTCCTGGATTGCGTGGTGAAGAACGTCTTCCAGGTTCCTTGACCGCGCGGCGGCATCCGCCATGGCTGGAGCGGCCATGCCGCGCGCGGCCAGTGTCACGAAATCCTCGCTCGTTTCGGTGCCAGGATCGGTGCCGGCCCGCAGGGTCAGCACCCGGCCCGGGGGCAGCTTGGCGATGCCGGCGTGGATGCTCATTCCGTCGGGCACGTAGCCGCGCGCCAGATAGGCCGCCACCGCCGCAGGGTCGGTCCCCGTGGGGCAGCCGGGCAGGGCGCGCAGGCCATGCAACTCCGAGGCGGCGGCCCAGGTGCCACCGATCGCACCGTAGTAGAGCGGCTTTTCCCCCATGCGATCCCGGGCGAGGTGCAGCGTACGCGCCTCGCGGTCCCACAAGGCCAGGGCGAACATGCCGTGACAGGCGCGCAGTGAATCGACCAGGCCGCGCGCGGCGACCAGCGCCAGAAGCGTCTCTGTGTCGGACTGCCCGCGCCAGTCGGGAGCATCACCGGCATGGTCCAGGTCGGCGCGCAACGCGGGATGGTTGTAGATCTCGCCGTTGAAGGCAATCACGAAACGGCCACAGGCCGAGTGCATCGGCTGTGCCCCCGCCTCGGACAAGTCTAGGATCGACAGCCGCCGGTGCCCCAGGGCGATCCCCGCCGCATCGTCGCGCCAGTGCCCTTCCGTATCGGGGCCGCGATGGCGGATGGCGTCCGTCATGCCCTGCAGGGTGTACGGGGCCGGAACCGGTCCGCCGGGCTGCTGCGCCATCACCGCCACGAAACCGCACATCCGCCGCGCCCCTTTCTCAGTTCCCGCTCAGACCGAAATCTTGCAAGAGGGCAGCGGTCTCGCGCCGCCCCAGATAGCTGTGTCGGTCGCGCCAGCGCCGCAGTGCCCCGGCCATCCGCCCCGCCAGCCCACCAAACCGGCTGCGCCCGTTCGAGACATTGTGCGCATGCAGTACGGTCAGGCCAAGGGGCCGGTCCAGCCGCGCGACATGATCCACGCGCTTGTCCAGGTTCTCGTGTCGGGCAATGAATACCGTACGCGGGCCGCTGCCCCAATACCCCTCGTCCCAGCCCTGCGGGCCGGGGCGTTCGACCATGGTGGCAAAGGGGGTCACGATGTCCGAGCGATACTGCCGCGCCCGTGCTTGCCCCTCGCGCCACCAAGTGGCGCAGGGTGTATCCACGATTCCCGGCACTTTGCCTTCGGCGGCCATCGCCCTTGCCCGCGCCTGCACTTCGGCGGTAAACGCGGGATGCAGCACGTCATCGTTGTCCAGTCGCGTTGTCAGGAACAGGCCGGTCCCGGGGGCCTGCGCCCGCAGGTCGGCGATCATCTCGTCGGGGCTGTCGACGTAAACGGCACTGATGCCGGGATGATCCAGCAGCCCTTGCACATGATCCTGGCGCGCCTGCGTCCTTGCACGGTCGAAATAAATGCGCCAGCCGAACCCGGTCTCGCGTTGGCGCAGGACGGAGGGCAGGCAATAACGTTCGAACAGCGCCATGCGGTGATCCATCCAGGCCTCGGAATAGGGGTAGAGATCGCCGTAGTTCAGGTTGAACCGGGTGATCAGCAGATGTGTGATATCAGTCATCGCGGCGCGCCTCCGTCCCGACCGGGCGCACCAATTCCGCAAGGGGGGCAAGGCGCGGGGCGAACCGCTTCCTGCCAGCTTGCGACCAGTGATGTCCGTCGATCCAGTAGAGCGCGTCACACGAGACGATATCATTTGCCGGGTCAAGGCGCATCATTTCGCGCAGGGAAATGTAATCCACGTCCCCGTCCGCCGCCATCCGGTCCGCGATCGCCCGGTCAAGTGCGGCGAAGCTCTCGGCGAGGCCGGGGCGCAAAGTCCACTCCGCCGCGCAGCCACGCCGGATCAGGGCGCGCATCGGCAGGTAGTGCCCGACCTGTGGGCCAAGCCATATCACCCGCGGCCCGCCCGGTACAACCAGATCGTCGAGGTAGTCGCGCACGCTTGCGATCCGGCCCTCATCGGGCGCGAATGGCTCCATCGCCTCGTCGGGCCCGTAGCGCTCGAACATGTCCGGCTCACCGGCCATGGCGGTTCCGTCGTCGAGAACGGCCTGCCCGGCGCTGTGGTAGACGATCTCCGAGAACATCCCGGGATGCTCGGCCACGAGCGCCTCGAGTTCGGCGAAGACACGGCACTCGGGGCGCGGAGTGAACGGCCGGCAGCCGCCGCGCGCCAGCGTCACCACGAAGGGCCGTTCCGTCAGACGCTGCAGGGGTGGCATGATCATGCGCGCATGGCTGTCGCCCAGCACCAGTAGGCCAGGCCCGTGCTGATCCAAGCAGCGGTTCAGTCGGTCGCGGCGTGGCCCGACCGAGGGGATCTGCATCACGCATGGCTGCGCCGGGTCTGGCACGAGGGCGGCGCCTCCGGCGCGGGCGACTTCGTAAAGGCGATACATATGCGCCTGATCGATGGGGGCCATGGCCAGCCAGGTATCGCGTCGCCCGTCCGAGAGATGACCATGCACGCCGACCCCGGCCAGCAGCGCCGCCGCCGGCAGCAGCGCCAGCGGCAGTCGGGCTCCGAGAAAGACCCCGCGACGGTTGCGGAAGGGCTGTTCGACGAAACGCCAACTCACTGCGGCCAGACCAAGTGCCGCCGCCGCCAGCGCCAGCATCAGCCATGCCGGCGGGATGTCCGACAGGGCAATGCGTGCGAAGGCGAAAAGCGGTTGGTGCCAGAGGTAGGCCGAGTAGCTGACCAGCCCCACCGCGACCATGGGTCGCCAGGCAAGCACTTGCGCCACCCTCCCGCCCGGTCGCGCGAACAGCACGATCAACGCCGTGCCGCCTACTGGCGCGAGCGCCCAGAGAGAGGGAAACGGCGTGGTCCGGTCGAAGAGCATTACCGCGCCGAGGATCAGCGCCAGTCCGAGCCCGGCGAGCGCATCATTGCCGGGCAACGCGCGGCGGTCCAGCATCAGCGCGCAGAGCGCCCCGGCCATCAGTTCCCAGGCGCGCGTCGGCAGAAGGTAGAAATTCGCCGCCGGGGAGGCCTGCGCGGCGTAGTGGCTCAGGCCGAGGCTCATGAGACCCACCAGCGCGATGGCGCCGACCAGCGCCCGACGGCCCAATTTCCAGATCAACAGAACGGCCAACGGGAAAAGGATGTAGAACTGTTCTTCCACCGCCAGCGACCAGGTGTGGAGGAGCGGCTTTTCCTCGGCCGCGGCGGCGAAATAGCCACTTTCGCGCCAGAACAGGATGTTCGAGGCGAAAACGCTGACGGCCACCATGCTACGCGCAAAGGCCAGGTATTGTTCAGGCAGCATCAGCACCCAGGCCACCGGCACGCAGACCGCCATTACCAGGAAGAGCGCGGGCAGGATCCGCCGCGCGCGGCGTTCCCAGAACCTGAGCAGGGAAAATCGCCCCTCGGCCTTTTCGCGCAGGATAATCGAGGTGATGAGATAGCCGGAGATCACGAAGAACACGTCCACGCCCACGAAACCACCCTCGAAGCCCGTGATTCCGCCGTGGAACAGGATCACCGGCATCACCGCCACGGCGCGCAGCCCGTCTATCTCGGGGCGGTATATTGCTGGACTACTCATCTTTTCCGCAGACGCCTTGCCAGCCGCTTAAAGGGTCCTTTCGATCCGGATACGCTCTGTCCCGGGGTTTTTGAGTCCGATGCCGACCTTGGGCGAGGCGGCAAGGTGTCAAAGCACGCTGGAGGCTGGAACTCGAGACTGTCTGGTTGAGCGGGTTGCCACCAAGGCTCGAGTGCTCTGGAAGTCTGATCCGCTGTCTGAACACGCCATTGGTTACGCAGATAGTGTGATCCGTTTTCTGTTTCGATCAGCGTTCTCTCAAGCTGTGCTGATGCCCGGTTTGTGGTAGTCTTCCCCAATACGCGGGTGGCTGCTGGTTCCGTTACGCCGACATGCACATTTACGTGACTGCCAGCCGATTTTTCGAAACAGCAATCTAGTTGCCGATCAAGAGTCAGCATGTTGGTTTTGAAAATGGGTTCACCTTCCGAGCCTATGTCTGTTACCAATTCATGGTTGGGTGTCCACTTTGGCACCCAGCCAGCAGAGTAGAGCATTGGGGATCGTACCGGACGAACCTCTTGAAAGCATTCGGTATCCTGAAGAAAATAACTAGTATTATATAATACTAGCAAGCCACCATCGGTCAAATTATCAACCAGCGCAGCGCACCAATTTTCGAAAGTTGGAAACGAAAACTCTTCCATTATATCAGATCGGAGGGGGTAGGCGCAAAGCACGGAATTAGCAAAAATGAGATCAAACTTTCCGTGTATAGCGATATTTTCCGTCATACTGTCGAAATAATAGCCTGTCCGTTGGGCAGCGACATTATTTTCAAAGCCTTGATTACTCACATCACAGCCGAAGATGCTCGCATTTGGAAAGTAGCAACCTAACGTCGTCATCTCGGAGCCATCAGCACATCCAAAACAAAGAATTCTGCCCCCCCCTTTGGAATGTTGCTTCTCTCTTCTGCCCAAGCCTGCGACGTAAGGAAAAGATGGGGGTAGCGATTCGATAGCGTAGACCGTGACTTCTGAAGTACTTCCATATATGATCTCCATTAATTGAAATAAATGCGTGTCACTTGAGTGCTCGTCGAACGCGCCGCACCAAGCCGCGTGCCTTGCGCGCGCCCCAGGCGCGCGGTCCCCATTGCCAGTAATGCACTGGCTTAGGGGCGGCCCGCGACAGGGCGCGGTCGGCAGGGTCGGCAAGCGTCTTGAGCCGCGCGGGCGGCGGGAAGCGGTAGGCGGCACGCCCGGCGCTGGCGCGGGCGGCATGCCAGCCGCGCTTCAGCTCGGCTTCGGCAAAGCGGCGCTGGGTGTACTTGGCGTAGGCGTGGGCCTGGTCCGTGAACATGTAGTGGCGCATCGCCAGCGTCTCCTCGGCCAGGCGGTAGTCGATCCCGTGCAGCTTGTGCCCACCGCTTTTCACCTTGTCGGGGCGCAGCGACGCGCGCCACGCGTTGATCTTCTGCGGGACCCCTTGCGAGAAGTGATAATAGTGCCGCATTGGCTGCACGCCCGCATGGTCGGGGATGTAATCGGCCTCCACTGGCAGGAACACGAACTCGTCGAAATTGATCGCATCCGCCCCGGTCGCGGCAATGCGCGCAATGGCGTCGTCCAGCTGCTCGCCCGGGCGGTAGGAATGGACGTATTCATCCGGGTCGAGATGCATAAGCCAGTCGACAGTGTCGGCCAGATCCTCGTACATGGCCTGTTTCGTCTCCAGAATGGCCTGCCACTCGTAGACGCCGTGATATGGAAAGGTCCGGTAATCGACCAGGTTGGTGCGGAACCGCGGCTCTTTCAGGATATCGGCGCTGCCATCGTCGGACTCGTTGTCGAGGATGGCATAACGGATGCCGTTGTCGATCAGGTGCTGCAAGGCGTTGGCCAGATAGGCCTTTTCGTTGCGCATTGCGAGAACGGCGACGATGTCCATGGTGCGGGATGTCCTGGGTGAAGCGGTCTGGGGTGAGATGCCGTATGATGTCGGGTGCGGTCAACTCTGATCGAGTGTATAGCCGAAACGGGCGATCTCGTAGTCGTAGTGTTCCTTGATCAGGGCGTTCACCCGTGGATGGGCTGCGTAGATCGTCGCCAGATCGCGGGTACCGGATTTGCGAATGCTACCCTTGGCCCGGATTCCGTGGAAGCGTTCCTGAAGCCCCGCCAGCGCGGGAATACGCGATTCAAGCGCCCCGATATCGGATTTGAAGTGTTCGTAGCGCAAGAATTGGTCAACCACCGGTTCACCATCGATGAAGTAGAATTGTCGATTGAGGTTGAACGCGTCGGCTCTGGAAAGCGCCCAGTCTGTCAAGTCCCCTATCTCGGCGTCACGGCCACAGTCCCAGAAGAACCACGAAATGACCATGTCCCAAGGGTTGCGGACGATCGAGACCTTCAGGCAGTCGTGCCAAACGGTCTCGCCTACACGATGGCGCAACGCCTTCGCGCCGATGTGGTTAAAGAACTTCTTGGGCATGTCGCGGCGCTGGACAGCGCGTAAAATCCTTGGCCAGTCCTTTCGTTTCACGAGGTCTAACCAGCCATAACTGTAGTTTTGCGGCCCGCGCCCTCCGAGAGAGCGGCGTATCGTCTCGTCCTCGGCTGTAATGGGTGTGATGATGTCCTCTGGCCCGGCAAATTCGGACAGCGCAATCTCGAACGATGTTCCGGCCGTCTTTCTGGACTTCAGGAATATCAGATCATGTTTGTGCGAGAGTATCATGATGGAAAGTCCCTGATGAACGGTTGATCGCTGGCAAGAAAGAGATCCGTTTGGGCGACACGGAGGCGCAAAGCTCGCCTCACCCCGGATCGAGAGTGTAGCCGAAACGGTTGATCTCGTAGTCGAAGAACACATCGACCAGCGCGGCGACCTTGGGATGATCCGCATAGATCGCGGGCAGGTCGCGGCTTCCGGCCTTGCGGCTGGCGCCCTTGGCCTTGATGCCCGCGAGCGTGTCGGCCAGACCGGCCAGCGCCGGGCGGCGGTCTTCGAGGGCCAGGATGTCGTCGCGGAAATGCTCGTAGCGCAGGAAATGGTCGATCACCGGCGCCTCGTCGATCAGGTACATGCGCCGGTTGAAGGCGAAAAATTCGGGGTTGGCGATGCTCCAGCGGGTCAGGTCGGCGATATCCGCATCACGCCCCTGGTCCCAGTAGAACTTGGAGACGACGATATCCCAGGGGTTCCGCACGATCGACACCTTGAGGTAGTCGTGCCAAATCTGATCGCCAACGCGGCGCTTCACCGCCGAGGCCGGGATGTGGTGAAAATATTTGCGCGGCATCCGGCGGCGCAGAAGGGCCTTGCCAACCTCCTTGTACTTGCGCTGATGCAGCAGGTCGCGGGGCGTGAACTCGTGATGTTGTGCGCCGCGAAAGCCCGCCTTGCGCCGAACGGCTTCGTCTTCCGGTGCTACAGGCGTGATGATGTCGCGCCGGCCCAGATAGCGCGACAGCGCGATCTCGAAGGAGGTACCAGCTACCTTCTGAGGTTTGAGAAATATCAGCTTGTGGTCGTGCGAGACGATCATGCCGGGGCGCCTTTTGCCTGTCGGGGAGCATCGTGATCCGCCCGGGCTGCTAGACCAGCATGGAAGGCGATGTCGTCGGAGAGAGCCCGCGTCATCCGCTGCAGCGCGTCGGTCCCTGGACGGTCAGGGGCGCGCGGCGTCATCGCGCGCCGCATTCCGTCGCGCATCCGCCGGTAAAAAGGGCTGGTTTTCAGGCCGCCGGGCACCAGCCGGGCGGCAACGCGCACAGGGCCGGGCATGACCTTGCGCCTAGTATCGGCCGTTGCGTTGCGCGTTTCCGCCATGGCTTCCGAGGTGATTTCCGGCAATCCAAGAAACGCGTGGCACCGCGCCAGCACCGCCGCGCGGTCGGCGGCCATGTCCTCGGTTCGCAGCACCAGCACGTTGTCGGCCCCGAACCGTGATTGCCATGCCGGCACGAGGCGCGTGTAGCGCGAGAAGGCGAGATGGCCACCCAGATTGCGGTAAAAGCCGATCCGGTCGTCCCAGACATGCACGGGGTCGTCGCCACGCTCCCGCAGTGCCACCTCCAACGGGTCGGTCTCGATTCCGCGGCGCACGTCGTAGCGGTATTGCGACAGCGCCCTCTCGACAGGATGACGCAGCAGCAAGATGATCTTCGGGGTATCGAGGCTTTCGGCGATGCGGCTTGTCGACTGCGGATCGGCGAAATAGCCCTGTGAGCTTTCGCCGAAGACCCGTACGCCGTCCTCGGCATGGGCGAAAAGGGCGTTATGCCGCGCCGCGCCGCCCTCGAACCTATCGCCGAAGAAGAACCACGGTTCCTTGGGGCGGCTCATGCAGATTTGCGGATGGGTGGCGAGCGCCGCGTGCAGCGCGGTGGTGCCGCTCTTCGGGGCGCCGGGGATCAGCAAGTTGCACTTGTAAGTCACTGTCACTGATCCTGGACTTCCATGGGGTCAAGCCATGCGGGGTGATTAGCAGGTAGGATGCAGGCCTTCAACGCTGTGTCACCCCGTCTGGCCCCAGCAGTGAATGACAGGCCGTCAGCATGTCGTCGCGGTAAAGTGCGTGCTCGGCCCAGGTCGCGCGCGCGGCCCGCGCCATGCTTTCGGCGTGATCCGGGGCGTCCAAAAGGGAGGCAATGCGCCCGGCGACCTGCCCGGCGTGCACGTCCCGTGGCACGAACAGGGCATTCTCGCCGTCACGACAATAACCTGGGATTTCCCCGACCGGAGCGACCACCGGGATCAGGCCCAGCTGCATCGCCTCGACCACCGACATGGCCATGCCCTCGGTCAGGCTCGGTTGAAGGTAGAAATGGTGTTCGGAAGCGTGGGCGAAGATCGCCGCGCGGTCCATCGGGCCGGTGAACACCACCATGTCGGTCACCCCGAGGGCGCGGGCCTGCGCATTGAGAGCCGTTTCGCTGCCCATGTCTGGGCCGATGATGGTGAACCGCGCGTCAGGCCGGGATGCGGCCAGCGCCGCGAAAATGTCGAGCGCGCGGTCCAGCCCTTTCTGGGGATGCAGCCGCCCCCAGAAGACGAAGCGCGGCGCGACGGGCCCTTGCGTCGCCCGCTCCAGCCGTTCGGTCAGGAACGAGATCACCCGGCCCTTGTGCCGTAGCCGCGCCGGCAGCCGCCTGGCCAGCGTGCTGTCGCTATCGGCCCAGATTTCCGTGGCCAACCGCATCACCAGCGCGTTGAGCAGCCGGTCGGGCAGGTGTACCGCCTCCGCGAGGTGCAGGAAGGCCACGAGCCGCAGGCGTGGCATCACGATCTTGGCCAACAGTGCCACGATGCAGGACCGCCACAGCGACACGATCACCAGGTCGGGACGGCGACGGTACAGCTCGGCCGCGGCCCTCAGGTAGTTTCCCGGTGCCCATTCCGAGGCGCGCGGTCCGGTCCAGACATGCGGCGCTTCTGCCTTGTCGCCGCTGCGCCGCGATATGAAAAGCTTGACCACCCGTACCTCGCCCCGAGGTGAGGGATGGTCCCCCGCCGGAAGCGAGCGGGCGGCCACCTCGACCCCGCCGATCCCGTCATAGGGGATGATATGAACGACCGTGATTGTCCGTTCGTTTTCGCGGGGGCGCGCCATGACGACCTCAGATCCAGGTGGAGTAGGGCGCGCCCATCTCGCCGAGCAGCGCTTCGTAACGCCCGTTGTCTCGGGGTTCGTCCAGCAGCGCAGGATGGAACTCGATCATCAGGTAATCGATCGGTCGGTCGCGGGTTTCGGACCAGACTCGGTGCAGGTCCTCGATGATCTGGTATTCCGCTCCCTCGATATCCATCTTCACCGTGATGAAGTCGTGGCCCTCGCGCCGCTTCTCGGCCAGGAAATCCGAGAACCGGATGGCAGGCACCTTGTAACTGGGCTGTTGCGGCGTGCGACCCCGCGGGCGCAGGATCGAGGTTCCGCCGCGCATGTTCGTCCGGGCCGTGCCGACAAGATAGACCTCGACCTCTCCGATCTCAGCTGCCACCGCCTCGTTGCGTAGTTCGACCCCGGGGTTCACTTTTCGCGCCTGTTCGATCACGTCCGTCTGGATTTCGAAGCCGACGAAGTCGAAACCGGTCAGCGCCTTTCGGTAGCGAGAGAGAATGACCCCCTCGTTGACGCCGCAGTCGATGAAGAGTGGCCGGGCCGCACACCCGGCCCGTTGAGCGATCTCGCGGGCGTTGTCTGCGACCAGGCGGTTGATTTCCCGGTCATGGCCATGAACCCTTCGGTAGAGCGACAGGTAGAGATAGGGGTCGATGCGCCGCGCAAGCCCCAGCACGTGCGTGTCGAAGAAACGCCTGGTCCGCCGGGCCGTTCGCCGCCAGAGACGGCCCAGAAGATCGCCCGCGCCGTCGCGGCGCAGGGCGCGCACTCCTCGTCTCAGCAGATTGGTCACGTATGGTCATCCTTTGATGGGCAGGCGGCCAGTCCGGCCGGGAATCCGGGGGTCATGTCGCCTCGCGCAGAATATCGTCGAGTATGGAAGGAGTAAGCAACCCGTCCTCGGCTGCTGCTTCGATCGACTCGCTCAGGGTGGTAAGCCGAGCCTCCTCGGCATCCAGCAACGCGTTTTCATGGTCCCGGGGGTGCAAGGCCCGGCGCAGGCGCGTCAGCCGATTGCGCCCGGAAAGACGCAAAAGCAGGTCTTGAGCCGTGAAGCGCACCGGGTGGTCCCGCCGGACCAAGCGCGCGATGCGATCCCTGTCAAAATGTGATAGGCGGCCCCGGCTGCCAGCGCCATGGTGGTAGACGATGTCGCCGTAGACCCCGAACCACAGCGGATGTGGGTCATGCGCGTTCGACCGCAGAAGCGGTTTCCAGTTCACGTCAGCGCGGTCCAGGTGCTTGGCAAGATTGCCACCGACATCGCTGATCTTAGTGCCATTGGTGCGCCGCCACTTGTGGCCCGAGGCCCAGGTGCCGCCGATCCCGCGCCAGAACCCGACGGTGGTGACGCAGAAGCACGGATGCGGCTGCGAGTCACCAAGGTTTTCCAGTCGCTGAACGGCGACCAGCCCGTGCCGGTCAAGCTGCGAGAGGCAGGCTTCCTCCCACGGGGCGACCGGGAAGGCGTCGCTGTCGATGAACACGAGGATGTCGTCGTCAGAGTCCGCCTGCCGGCAGGCCTCGAAGCCAAGGATGTCCAGCTTGACCGCATGTTCGCGTATCTGCGTCTCCTCGCAGAAACCCAGGTGATCGTGTTCGGGAATTGGTCCGTCGAGGTCCGTGTGCAGGCACAGGATACGGTAATTACCCTTGGTGTAGGCCGCGATATGGCGCAACTGTCGCCTGATCCAGCAGGCATTTTTCCAATGAACGACACAGAAATGGATCATCCGCGGGCTTTCTAAAGGGGTGTCGCCCGGGGCGGGCCGCGAGTAAACGCCGAAATGCCCAAGTTCCCTACCCCAAACCCTTGCCGCCGGGCAAGCCACCGCTGCGGCCAGAAACCGGTGGCACCTTTTCCGGGGCCTGTGCTAAGGCCGATTGCGAACAAGAAGCTCTCCTTCGCGTGCCGCCCGCCGTGCGCAGAACCTCAAGGACTTCACGAATGAAAAGGTCTGGCGCACGGCACGGTCTGGTTACGGCCGGTGCTCCTAAGAACGCAGTAGCGTTTGTCGCCGCCGCAGACGACTTGCGCGAAAAGGGCATCACGTTCCGGCTGATCTGGAATGGCTACGGGTCGTCGAGCCTGCGCCGGCCTTTGTCCGTGCTCCGCTATGCGACACGGCGCCTTCTGCCTCGGCCGGACCGGGGGCTGGTGTTCTGGACCCTGTTTTCAAGGCGGCTGGATTTCGTTGTCGTCATGTGTGCGTCCACCGTCTACAAAACGCCCCGGAAACACGCGCTGGCTCAGGCGATTGCCCGTATTCGCGGTGCGCAGGTCATCTTCCTCTACGTGAATTGCGGCTATAATATTACCAACTTGGTCGAGGCGATCTCTCAGTCGCCCGCCGGGCAACGGCAGGTGGCTCGCGCCGAGCGTCTTGTCACCCTGCCACATATCGTCAAGGCCGCGATCAGCCCGCAGGCCGCCCGGGACGTGGAAGATCATTTCGGCCTTGAAGGGGTTCGCAATATCGGGTTTGCGCCGGGCATCCGTCCCGACGAATTCCAAGATGAATTGCCAGCAGATCCGCCCCTTTTTATCAATATCGGCAACTATTCCCACCGCAAGGGCACCGACCTGTTTATCGATGTGGCGCTGCGGTGCCTTGAACGGGATTCCTCGCTGCGTTTCTGCTGGGTCGGAAAGAACGTGCCACGACCGGAAGATGTGCCCGAGATCGTTGCGCAGGGCGTGGCCGCAAATTTCCATTTCACCAAGACCAAGGCCCCGCCGTTTGATCTTATCCGGCGGTCATCCGGTATCATCTTCACAAGCCGTAGCGAGGCGTTCGGCCTTGTGGTGTCCGAAACAATGGCGATGCGGCGCAGCGTATTCTGCTTCGAAGGGACGGGTGGCAGCTACCAGGCCGGTGACGTCGGCCATGTCTTCGCGCGGTTCGACACCGCCGCCATGGCCGAGGCGGTGCTGGCCCAGGCGGCCCGGCCCGCAGCCGAGCGGGTGGATGACGCGGCCTTTGAACGTTACCGACGGGAATTCGGCCCGGGGGCCTTTGCAGACAGGTTTGCGCACCTTCTTGGTGACCGGCCGGGAACGCCGGGTGCGGAGCGACCGTTTTTGAATGGCGATGGAGCGGACGAAAGATGACCACGGGCAGCACGATCAAGAAAGGCTTCAAGCGCACGATCCGGCGCATGGGCTTCGACATCGTCAAGGCGAAGCGGTTCCCACCCAACGAGATCCATTTTCTGCATATCGGGAAGAACGCTGGGACCCAGATCAAACGCATTTCAGAAGTAATCAGTGAAGGATCACCAAATCGACCGATAGTGAGCCATACGCACGACTTCTTCCTTAAGCATCTGCCGCCCAAGGCGAAATATTTTTTTAGCCTGCGAGATCCTGTTTCGCGATTCAAGAGCGGGTTCTACTCTCAGAAAAATCATGGCCGACCGGCGTTCAATGTCCCCTGGTCCAGCGATGAAGAGATCACGTTTCAGGAATTCGAACACGCGAACGATCTTGCCGAAAGTCTTTTCGTCGAGGGCGATTTGGGCATGAAGGCCTGGGCCGCGATCAATTCGATACGCCATACCGCCCAGCATCAGAGCGACTGGTTCTATCTGCGCGGTAATTTTCTGCAACTAACGCCACCGGTCTGGATCATCCGGCAGGAGAATTTCGACGAGGACCTCGAAATTTTCCTCGCGCGCGCAGGGTACGACATCCCCCTTGAAGATCTCGTCGCACCGCCACAATCGACAGCATCCAACAGGAATGATTATTCCGACATTCCGCCGATCTCGGACAAGGGCAAGGAAAACCTGCGGCGCTGGTATGCCCAGGATTTCGAACTCTACCGGGCCTGCGAGGACTGGCTGGACGCGCAGAAAGCGGAAATGCGGTCGTGACCATGTCCCCGGACGGGCCCGTTGGTCCGCCCGGGACAGGCGTTCAGTCCGGCAGGGCGGACCATTTTTTCCCGGCCTCGTCCCACTGGTAGAGGCCGCCATCGTCAGGTTCGGGCACAGGCGCCGCCCATCGGGTGCTGTCCCATACCCAGGACGGATAGGGCCGGGGCGGGCGTGGCACGGTCAGCCCATGCCGCCCGGTCATCGTCTGGCCCGAGGTGGTGATCCGGACCTCGACGGTGATCACCTCGTCGGGTCGCCAACGCACGGGCACCACCGTCAGCAGGTCCTGGTCGGTGCTGCGATAGGTCACGCCGGGCGGCGGGAAGGTATGCGTCTCGGGATCGCCGCCGTCACGGGTGATCGTCAGGCCGAATTCCAGCCCGTCGAAGTGGATGGTCTCGCCGTGGCGGTCCAGACGGGCTTCGATACTGGCCCCGAACGGGCGGATCGTGCCGTCCTCAAAGGCA
>Ga0209931_1000097_pt1 | contig 45726 bp, 38 predicted proteins | sample SalPonR1_B_D1_MG_FD_185697 | JGI IMG/M metagenome (GOLD analysis project Ga0209931, IMG submission 185697) | Salt pond soil microbial communities from South San Francisco under conditions of wetland restoration - Salt Pond MetaG R1_B_D1_MG... ...
ACCCCCAGGCCCCGGCGCCGCAAACACCCGACGCCGAAAGCGACATCCGGCTGTCGACCGACCCCGGCCAGCCGCCCGCGCCGGTCGTCGTCGAAGACCCTGAAAACACGGAGGAAACCGCGACCGCGCCCCGGGTCGTGGAAGAGCCCGGGGACGCACCGATCCCGGTCGAGATCGTGGATCCCGATCAGAACGGGACATCACCGCCGGCCGACACCGTGCAGGATGAGCCCGTGCAGGGGGAAGATCCGCAACTGGCCCGGACCGGCACGCAGCCCGACCCGGACGAGAGCCCGCAATTCGAGATGCAGGGTGAGACCAACAGCCTGTTGGAGGACCGGGAGACCGGCGTGGCCGTCAACCGGCCCACCGGGGACGATCCCGCGCCCGAGGCCGAAGCGCGCCCCTTGCCGGCGTTGCAGGCCCATGCCGCCACCGCTCCCAATCCCGACGGCCTTCCGACCTTGGCGATCGTCCTGGTCGATGACGGCAGCATGGGGGCGGGCCCGGCGCTGGTCTCGGGGGTGCCCTTCCCGGTGACCGTGGCCATCGACCCGGCCGCCGAAGGCGCGCCGGAGCTGTTGGCGGCCTATCGCGCGAACGGGGTCGAGGCCGTGCTCCTCGCGCGGCTGCCCGAGGGCGCCACGCCCCAGGATGTCGAAGTCGCGCTGGAAGGGACCTTCGCGGAACTGCCCGAGACCGTCGCCCTGCTCGATCTCGACGGCGCATCGGGCGGCAACCGCGCCGCCACCGAACAGATGATGCAGATCCTGGCCGAGGACGGGCGCGGCTACCTGTCGATCAGCCAGGGGCTGAACACCGGGGCAAGGTTGGCCGAACGCGCCGGTGTCCCTGCCGCCACGATCTACCGCGATCTCGACGGCGAGGGGCAGGACGCCCAGGTGATCCGCCGCTTCGTCGACCAGGCCGCCTTTCGCGCGCGCCAGGACAGCGGCGTGGTGCTGTTGGGCCGGATGCGGCCCGACACGGTCACGGCGCTGATCAACTGGGGTAACGACAAGCGCGCGGCCCAGGTCGCGCAGGTGCCATTGTCGGCGGTGCTGACGGCAAAGGAGTGAGGGGCGCCGCGGGCCTTTCCGCACGCGCGGAACAGTCCGTCGCCGGAATGTCCGGGGGGCTCAAAATCCGTGAAGTCTGTTCGCCCACTGAAGGCCGATGAACAGGCCCTTGACGCGGGGGAGGAGGACCATCGCCAAACCCGTTGCAAGCACCATCATCGCCAGGGCGACCCACAGGGGGTCGGGCGCGAAATTGGAATAGATCACGGCGAACAGGGGAAAGACGAACGCGACGACCACCATGAGGGTAAAATAAGCAGGCCCATCATCGACACGCGCGTGATAAAGGTCCTGCCCGCAACAGTCGCATTTGTCCCTGACCTTGAGATAGCCGGCAAGGATCTTGCCTTTCCCGCAGTAAGGGCACGCCAGCCGGAACCCTCTGAGCATTGCTTTTCGGGTGTCGCGTTCCTCGTCTGGCTGCATGGTATTATCCGTTTTGCTCGTGTTCGTTCGGGGGCTGAAAGCGCGCGTTGTCGTGCGATTGCTGGTTTGTACGCCCCGTTGACGCCATCCGTCCAAGGGCCCGGATATCACGGGGTCGCGTGAATGCCGACCGGGCAAGGTCCGCCCGTCAGTTTCCGCCGCCTGACGTGAACCGGTGCGCCTCGGCCGCGGCGCGGCGGATGGCGCCCGACTTGTGGACCGTCTCCTGGTATTCGGCCTCCGGGTCGCTGTCGTGGACGACACCACCCCCGGCCTGGATGTAGAGGTTCTGGCCTTTCAACACGGCTGTCCGAAGGGCGATGCACATGTCCATGTCGCCGCCCGCGCTGAAGTATCCCACGCCGCCGCCGTAGATGCCGCGCTTTTCCGGCTCCAGTTCGTCGATGATCTCCATGGCGCGGACCTTGGGCGCACCGGACACGGTGCCCGCGGGCATCCCCGCGAAAAAGGCGGAAAGCGCGTCCTGCCCCTCGGCCAGGTCGCCCACCACGTTGGAGACGATGTGCATGACGTGGGAATAGCGTTCCACGATGAATTCCTCGGTCGGCCGGACCGTGCCCACCCTGGCCACGCGGCCCACGTCGTTGCGTCCGAGATCCAGCAGCATGAGATGTTCGGCAAGTTCCTTCTCGTCGGCGATCAGGTCGGCCTCGTTGGCCTTGTCCTGGGCGGGCGTTGCGCCGCGTGGCCTCGTGCCCGCGATGGGGCGGATCGTGACCTCGCCGTGCATGACGCGCACCAGGATCTCGGGGCTGGCCCCGATCACCTGGTAGCCGCCGAAATTGAAGAAGAACATGAAGGGCGATGGGTTCGTGCGCCGCAGCGAGCGGTAGAGCGAGAAAGGCGGTTCGCGGAAACTCTGGGTCCAGCGTTGGGCAGGCACGACCTGGAAGATGTCGCCGGCCTTGATGTAGTCCTTGGCCTTTTCCACGGCGGCCTTGTAGCCCTCGTGGGTGAAATTGCTGACCGCATCGCCCTCGGCCTCGGCATCGCCCAGGGTACGGACCTGTTCGGGCATGGGCCGGTCCAGAGCCCGTCGGGCATCCATGACCCGTTCGGCGGCCTGCGCATGGGCGGCCATGGCCGAAAGCCCCGAGTTTGCCCAGGCCGGAGCGACGAGGATGACGTCGCCCTTGACCCCGTCCAGAACGGCCACCACCGAGGGGCGCAGCATCACCGCGTCCGGCAGGCCCAGCGGATCGGGGTTCACGTCCGGCAGGTGCTCCACCAGTCGGATCATGTCGTAGCCCAGAAAGCCGAACAGGCCGGCACTGGCCGGGGGCAGGTCGGCGGGCAGGTCGATATGGCTTTCGGCCAACAGTGCGCGCAGGCTGTCGAGAGGCGCGTCCTCCAGCGCCTCGAAGGCAGTGTCGTCGAGGCGGGCCTGGCGGTTGATCCGGGCGGTCTCGCCGTGGCATTCCCAGATCAGGTCGGGGTTCATGCCGATGATCGAGTAGCGCCCGCGCACCTCGCCCCCCGTCACGCTTTCCAGCAGGAAGGCGTGTTTCCCGGCAGCGTTTAACCGCAGCATCAGCGAAACGGGGGTATCAAGGTCGGCAGCCAGCCGGGTGTAGACCAGTTGGTTCCTTCCGGCCTCGTAGCCGTCGCGGAAGACCTCGAATTCCGGGATCAGCGCCATGATTACTGGAAATTCGCATGAACCGCGTTGATCGCGGCCTGGTCGATGACGACCTCTGTTTCGGCCTGCACCGCCTGGCTGAAGACGGTGAAAATATCCAGCGCCATGCCCTGGCCCGCGCGGTCGGCGACGGCCTCGGCCTGGGCCGTGACCGCAGGGTCGTCCTGGCCGGGCTGCGTTATGGCGTCGAGCCGGGCCACGATGACACCCTGCTGCGCGTCAACCACCAGGGTTTCTCCGGGCGCGTCCAGTTCGAACAGGCGCGTCATGAAGCCCGGCGGCGTGCCGTTGAGGAAACTGCGCCGGGTCAGGCCGCGTTCCGCGATGGCTCCGTCCAGGCCCACCTGCGTGAATTCGGTCTCCGTATCGATGTCCTCGGCGATCTCCTCGGCCCGGGCGCGGAGCTGGCGACGCGTTTCGGCGGCGCGCCAGTCCTCGGCCACCTCGGCGCGGACAGCATCGAAGGGTTGCAGCTCGGGCGGGCGCACCTCGTTGACCCGAACGGCGAACAACCCGCCGCCTTCCAGTTCGTGCAACTCGGGAAAAGTGCCAAGGTCCAGCCCCGCGACAACCTCCCGGAAGCCGGCGTAAGCGGCAACGCCGTCGCGGACTTGCGGGGTCCAGGCCATGTCGCCCAGTTGCATGTCGGTCTGCTCGGCCAGATCCGCCAGCCGGGCGCCGCCGGCCAGCAGGTCAGTGATGGGTTCGATCTGGTCCTCGATCACACGGCGGGCGCGGGCGGCGGCCCGGTCCTCGCGCAGGCGCGGGCGGGCCTCGTCGAAAGTGGTTTCCTGCGCGGCCAGCACGGCATTGACGCGGAACAGCGCGGGGCCCAGCGGGCTGGGTTGCGGCCCGACGACATCGCCGGTCTCGGCGTCGAAGACCGCCCTGCCGGCCTGGCTCAACGAGTCCCGGGACACGTCGCCCAAGTCCACGTCTGCCAGGTCCAGCCCGCGTTCGGCCACCAGCGCCTCGAAATCGGTATCACCCGCCTCTATCCGGTCCAGCGCCTCCTGGGCCGCCTCGCGGGTGCCGAAACTCAGCCGCTCGACAAGGCGCCGCTCGGGCTGGACGAACTCGTCGAGGCGGTCTTCGTAGGCCTGGCGCAACTCGGCCTCGTCCACCGTGATCTGCTCCTGGATCATGTCGGGCGTGAGCCAGGCATAGGTCAGCATCCGGGTCTCGGGGGCGGTGTAGGCTTCGGGGTTGGCCTCGTAATGGGCGCGCAAGTCCGCGTCGGTCGGGTCGGGCAGGGAGGCTTGCAGGTCCTGCGGCGTCAGGGTGTCCCAGGTGAAATCGCGTTCTTCGCCGATGTAGGCGGCGACGGTCTTGGCATAGACCTCGGGGCTGGGAAGCCCGCTGATCACGGCGCCCTGCAACAGGGCGCGGGCGCTGTCGTCGCGGATGCGGGATTCGTATTGTTCCTCGGTCAGCCCGTTGTCGCGCAGCACGGCGCGGTATTGCTCGCGGTCGAAATTGCCGTCCGGCCCCGCAAAGGCGAGGGTGTCGAGGACCTCGCGCCGCACGCTCTCGTCCCCGACGGAGACACCCAACTGGCGCATCTCGTTGTCCAGAACCCGCGACCGGATCACCTGTTGCAGCGCCTGGTCGGGCACGCCGCGTTCGCGTGCCTGGGCAAAGGACAAGGGCTCGTCCGCCTGCGCCGAGAGCGACTGGATACGGCCCTGCAATTCCTGGCTGTAGGCACTGACCGGCACCTCTAGCGCGCCCACGGTGCCGATGGAACTGACCCGGCCGGTCAGCCCCGTGGCCCCGAAACCGACCATGCCGAACATCAGCAAGCCGATCACGATCCAGACGAAGGGGCGGTTCTTCTTGCTGCCGTCAGCCATGGTGCCGTCTGCCTGTTGTTGTGGCGTGTCCCGCCTCAATAGGGCCGGGCGCAGAGCGGTGCAAGCGGATCAGGCGGGGCTGTAGGCGGCAAGCCTATCAAGGAGCGTCGAAATGCCCACCTTGTCGATATTGGCGAAGGCCACGCGCAACTCCCGCGCTCCTGCCGGATCATCGGCGGGCCGGAACATGGTCCCGGGCAGCAGCAGGATGCCCGCCGCCTCGACAAGTCTTGGTGCCAGAATGTCCGACGGGATGTCGAAGGGATGCTCGAGATAGGCGAAATAGGCGCCGCAGCCCAGCAGCCGCCAGCCCTGCGCCCCGAGCCGCGGAAAGGTATCGGAGATGGCGCCGCGGCGGGCAAGGATCTCGGCCCGTTCCCCGGCCAGCCAGTCGCCCAGATGCCGCATTCCCCACAACGCGGCGCGCTGGCCAAGCTGGTTGGGGCAGATGGTGACCGTATCGAGGAATTTCTCGGCCTGCGCCAGCCGCGCCGGCGCTGCCACCATGGCCCCGACCCTGTGACCGGTCAGACGATAGGCCTTGGAAAAGGAATAGAGCTGGATCAGCGTATCCTCCCAGTTACGGGAGAAAAGGTCATGGGGGGCGCCCGCGCGGCTGTCGAAGTCTCGGTAGGTCTCGTCCACGATCAGCGCCAGGCCACGATCGCGGGCCAGCTCGAAAAAGGCGCGCAGTGTCTCGGCGGGGTATTCCACGCCGCCGGGGTTGTTGGGGCTGACCAGAACGATGGCGCGGGTGCGCGGGGTGATCCGGGCCGCCGCCGCGCCTGCGTCGGGGATCAACCCGTCGCCCGTGGGCAGCGGCACCATGCGCACCCCGGCCATGTCCAGCCACATGACGTGGTTGAAATAGAAGGGCACCGGGACGATCACTTCGTCGCCCTCACCGCAAAGCGTGGCAATGGCGGCGGTAAAGGCCTGGTTGCAACCGCTGGTGATGGCCACGTTGTCGGGCGCAACCGGGCCGCCGTACGCGCGGGTCCAGTGGCGGGCGACCTCCTCGCGCAGGGCGGGCAGGCCCAGCACGGGGCCATAAAGATGGCTGCCCGGGTCCTCGACCACGAGGCGGGCCATTTCGCGGCGCAGCTCGGGTGGGGGCGGCGCCACCGGGGCGGCCTGGCTGACATTTATCAGGGGGCGGTCATCGGGAAAGGCGACGCCCTCGATCCAGCGCCGCGCCGCCATCACCGGCGGGGAAAAGGTGGCGTCGGTGCGCGCCGCGCTCAATCGCGGCCCCGGTAGGGCTCGACGTATTGCAGCGCCATGTCCCAGGGAAAGAAGATCCAGGTGTCCTGGCTGACCCCGGTGATGAAGGTCTCGACCTGCGGCTCGCCCTGGGGCTTGGCATAGACGGTGGCGAAATGCGCCTTTGGATACATTTCGCGGACCAGCTCCAGCGTCTTGCCGGTATCGACCAGGTCATCGACGATCAGCACGCCCTCGCCGTCGCCCATCATCGCGGCATCGGGGCTTTTCAGAACCTGCGCCTCGCGGCGCTGGTCGGCCTTGCCGCCGCCCGAAAGGTAGGATTTGACCGAGATCGTGTCGACGGTGCGGATGTCCAGTTCGCGGGCCACGATCATCGCCGGGGCCATGCCGCCGCGGGTGATCGCCACCACCGCCCGCCAGGCGCCGTTGTCGGGGCCGTATCCGTCGAGCCGCCAGGCCAGCGCCCGGCTGTCGCGGTGCAACTGGTCCCAGCTGACGTGAAATCCCTTCTCGTGGGGCAGGCGGTTGTCGACCATGGCTCAGCCCTTCTCGATGTCGGGGGCGTCGACCGCCTTCATGCCGACCACGTGGTAGCCCGCGTCCACATGGTGCACCTCGCCGGTCACGCCCGCACCAAGGTCGCTGAGCAGGTAGAGCGCGGACCCGCCGACCTCGTCGATGGTGACATTCTTGCGCAGGGGCGAGTTCAACTCGTTCCACTTGAGGATATAGCGGAAATCGCCGATGCCGCTCGCCGCGAGCGTCTTGATCGGTCCGGCGGAAATGGCATTCACGCGGATGCCGTCCTTGCCAAGGTCCTCGGCCATGTAGCGCACGCTGGCCTCGAGCGCGGCCTTGGCCACGCCCATCACGTTGTAATGCGGCATCACCTGTTCGGCGCCATAGTAGGTCATGGTCAGGGCGCTGCCGCCGTCGGTCATCATCTTCTCGGCACGCTGCATGACGGCGGTAAAGGAGTAGACCGAGATATCCATGGACATGGCGAAATTCCGGCGGCTCGTATCGACGTAGCGGCCACGCAACTCGCCCTTGTCGGAAAAGCCGATCGCATGAACAACGAAATCCAGGCTGTCCCAGTGCTCTCGCAGGCCGTCAAAGAGCGCGTCGATGGACTCCTCGTCGCCAACATCGCAAGGCAGCACGATGTCCGAACCCAGCTCGGCGGCAAGCGGGCCGACACGCTTTTTCAGGGCCTCGCCCTGGTAGGAAAACGCCAGGTCCGCCCCGGCGCCGGCCAGCGCCTTCGCTATGCCCCAGGCGATGGACTTGTCATTGGCCAGCCCCATGACAAGTCCGCGCTTTCCTTGCATCAAATTCGACGTCATCCTTTACTCCCGCCGCATCGGCCTTTGGTTGGCTTGGTGTAAGCCAAGCGTCACACCGCATCAAGCCGCCTTTGCCGCTGCCCGCGCCGTGCTATGTTGCGCGCAAGGCAGACCAACACCCGGCAGGCCGGGCAAACCAGCAGGAGACCAAGATGAGCGACCGCACAGGCATATTTGCGGGCGACGATCCCTTCGAGATCGCCCGGCGCTGGCTGGCCGAGGCCGAGCAGACCGAGGTCAACGACCCCAACGCCATGGCCCTGGCCACGACAGACGCGGAGGGGATGCCGAACGCGCGCATGGTCCTGCTCAAGGAGATCGAGGCCGACGCCTTCGTCTTTTACACCAATTACGGGTCGGCAAAGGCTTCCGAGATCGAGGCGACGGGCACGGCGGCCTTCGTCATCCACTGGAAAAGCCTGCGCCGCCAGATCCGCGTGCGTGGCACGGTCATCCGCGAGGCGGGCGAGAAGGCCGATGCCTATTACCGCAGCCGCAGCCTCAAGAGCCGACTCGGGGCCTGGGCCTCGCGCCAGTCCGCGCCGCTGTCCTCGCGCAGCCGGCTGATGGCCGACGTGGCGCGGATCACCGCCGAGAAGGGCACAGACCCGGAAAGGCCGCCGTTCTGGGGTGGCTACCGCATCGCTCCTGTGCAAATCGAGTTTTGGGCAGATGGGGCTTTTCGCCTTCACGATCGGTTTCAATGGACCCGCGACACAGAGAAAAAGTGGTTTGTTCAAAGGCTTAATCCTTGACGTTAAATGGTATTCGCGCGTTACAATACTTTTGTCGCACAAATTAGACAAAAGATCAGGCTTGAAACTCCATGGATTAGGATGCAATTGATCCCTTGTAATCCCGTCGAGAATGGGGTCCGGCGGGCCGGGAACCGAGATTTATGACTGATGAAAACACCGAGGGGCGCCTGTGTCGGGGCCATGTAAAGTGGTTCGATCCGGGCAAGGGGTTCGGCTTCGTCGTATGCGACGACGGCGGGCCCGACATCCTTCTTCATGCCAACGTGCTGCGCAATTTCGGACAGAGTTCGGTCGCCGACGGGGCCGAGATCGAACTCGTCGTGCTCGAGACGGAGCGCGGCCTGCAGGCGTCTGAAGTGCGCGACATCACGGTACCAGATGCCATTATCGGCGGCGGGCTGACAGATTTCGCCGAGATGAGCGCCGAGGAACTGGCCGCCGCGCCCATGCATCCGGCCCGGGTCAAGTGGTTCGACAAGGTCAAGGGCTTCGGTTTTGCCAACATTTTCGGGGTCGAGGAAGACGTCTTTGTCCATATCGAGATCTTGCGCCGCTCGGGGCTTGCTGATCTGATCCCCGGCGAAGCCATCGGGGTCCGCACTGTCGAAGGCGCGCGCGGTCTCATGGCGACGGAGGTTCTGCCATGGGAAGCTGGTCTGCGCGAAGACACCGACTGAAGGGTGGCCCGGGACATCGAGCGCCCGGATACCGAAGACTGACGGCAGTGCTGACGCTCTGCCTGTCGCTGGTGGCGACGATGACGGCAGCGCAGTGCGCGCGGGACGCGGTCACCCTGCGGGGCGACTGGGGACAGGCGCGCTTCTCCGTCGAGGTCGCGGATACCGCCGCGACCCGTGCGCGCGGTTTGATGTACGTCGAAGAGATGCCGGCCTTGTCAGGGATGCTGTTCGTCTATCCAGATCCACGGCCAGTCAGCTTCTGGATGCGCAACACGCTGATCCCGCTGGACATGCTCTTCTTCGATGCGACCGGCCGCCTGACCCGGCTGCATCCGATGGCGCGCCCGCGTGACGAAACCGCGATTCCGGGCGGGCAGGCTGTGCAGTTCGTGCTCGAGATCAACGGCGGCATGGCCGCGCGGTTGGGAATCGCCGAGGGCGACGTGATGCGCCACCCTGCCATCGGATCCGACGCCGCCTGGTCCTGTCCCGCCGATTAGGGCTTTTCAAGCGCGCGCGGGGCAAGTAGATCGGTCGCCGTGGTCCGGGGCGTGGCGCAGTCTGGTAGCGCACCTGTTTTGGGTACAGGGGGTCGTGAGTTCGAATCTCGCCGCCCCGACCACTTTCCGCACCGCCCGCCGGACCGGTCGCGTGGCGCTTCGGTGACACTCCTCTCCGTCGGTGGGAACAGTGACCGTCCTGCGCGGTGCTTAGCGCGGTTTGTGAGCTTCCCGTGACAGGGTGCTGAGGGCGCGGCGGAATTTTTCCGGCCCGGGCGTTAACCCTTTTGTGCACAAGCCGGTGGAGGAATCGCACCCATCCTCATGGCGCGCGCCGGTCAAGCTGAAAATCCTGCATTTTGTGCTAAAATGAAGTTGACCCCCCAGGTATAGATTTGCCATCTTGTGCGAGCCGGACGAAAGCCCACAACATGTAGTGTCATGACGGGGCAGGACGGCAGGGACAGACACCCAAGGCACAGGCGGGGCGCCGGCAGGCGGCCCATAATCGCGGCCACCACCCTGGTGGGCAGCGGCAGCGGTGTTTCGGCCTGCGTCCGGCACGAAGCGAGCCATTCCGGCTCAGGGCATCACGGGCGGTCGCAACGACGACCGCGAACAAGAGGCACGAGGGAAAAATGAAGATCGAACGCAGCTTTACGAAGGCCGGGCAGGACGCTTACGCGGATATCGAATTCAAGACCACCACGTCGGAAATCCGCAATCCCGACGGCACCACCGTCTTCAAACTCGAGAACTGCGAGATCCCCGCCAGCTGGAGCCAGGTCGCCAGCGACGTGATCGCCCAGAAGTATTTCCGCAAGGCTGGCGTGCCGGACAAGTTGAAGCGGGTCCGGGAAAAGGGCGTGCCGGACTTCCTGTGGCGCGCCGAAGCGGCCCAGGGCGCCGCGCGCACCGGCGAGACCAGCGCCAAGCAGGTCTTCGACCGCATGGCCGGCGCCTGGACCTACTGGGGCTGGAAGGGCGGCTATTTTTCCAGCGAAGAGGATGCCCGGGCCTATTTCGACGAGATGCGCTACATGTTGGCCACCCAGCGGGCCGCCCCGAACTCGCCCCAGTGGTTCAACACCGGGCTGCACTGGGCCTATGGCATCGACGGCCCGGGCCAGGGGCACCACTACGTGGATTACCGCACCGGCGAGCTGACCGCCTCGCAGAGCGCCTATGAACACCCGCAGCCGCATGCCTGCTTCATCCAGGGGTGTTCCGACGACCTCGTGAACGATGGCGGCATCATGGATCTGTGGGTGCGCGAGGCGCGGCTGTTCAAGTACGGCTCGGGCACCGGGACCAACTTCAGCCACCTGCGCGCCGAGGGCGAGTCGCTTTCTGGCGGCGGCAAATCCAGCGGTTTGATGGGCTTTCTCAAGATCGGCGACCGTGCCGCGGGCGCCATCAAGTCCGGCGGGACCACGCGCCGGGCCGCCAAGATGGTGATCGTGGACGCCGACCATCCGGATATTGAGGAGTTCATCGACTGGAAGGTGCTGGAGGAGCAGAAGGTCGCCAGCATCGTTGCCGGCTCCAAGATGCACGAGGCCCGGCTCAACGAGATCTTCGCCGCCATCAAGGCCTGGGACGGCACGGCCGAGGACGCCTGTGACCCGAAGACCAACGCCGGGCTCAAGGCCGCCATCCGCGAGGCCAAGAAGGTCGCCATTCCCGAAACCTACGTCAAGCGCGTGCTGGACTATGCCAAGCAGGGCTATGACAGCATCGAGTTCCCGACCTACGACACCGACTGGGACAGCGAGGCCTACAACTCGGTTTCGGGCCAGAATTCCAACAACTCGATCCGTGTGACGGATGACTTCCTCAAGGCCGTGCGCGAAGATGCCGACTGGGAGCTGATCAACCGCACCGACGGCGAGGTCGCCCGCACCGTCAAGGCCCGTGACCTGTGGGAAAAGGTCGGTCACGCCGCCTGGGCCTGTGCCGATCCGGGCATCCAGTATCACGACACGGTCAATGCCTGGCACACCTGCCCCGAGGACGGGGCGATCCGCGGCTCGAACCCCTGTTCGGAATACATGTTCCTGGACGACACGGCCTGCAACCTGGCCTCGATGAACCTGCTGACCTTCTACCAGGACGGGCAGTTCCAGGCCGAGGACTACATGCACGCCACGCGCCTCTGGACCCTGACGCTGGAAATCTCGGTGATGATGGCGCAGTTCCCGTCCAAGGAAATCGCGCAGCTGTCCTATGACTTCCGCACCCTTGGCCTGGGCTATGCCAACATCGGCGGCCTGCTGATGAACATGGGGCTGGGCTATGACAGCGACGAGGGCCGCGCGCTGGCCGGCGCCCTTACCGCGATCATGACCGGTGTGTCCTATGCCACCAGCGCCGAGATCGCCGGCGAACTGGGCGCCTTCACCCGGTTCGACAAGAACCGCGACCACATGTTGCGCGTGATCCGCAACCACCGCAACGCCGCCTATGGCGCGGCCGAAGGCTATGAAGGCCTGGAGGTCAAGCCGGTCGCGCTGGATCACGCAAACTGTCCCGACAGCCGCCTCGTCGACCTGGCCATGACGGCCTGGGACGAAGCGCTGACCCTGGGTGAGAAGAACGGCTATCGCAATGCGCAGGCCACGGTGATCGCGCCGACGGGCACGATCGGGCTGGTCATGGACTGCGACACCACCGGGATCGAACCCGACTTCGCGCTGGTCAAGTTCAAGAAGCTGGCCGGTGGCGGCTACTTCAAGATCATCAACCAGTCGGTTCCGGCGGCGCTGGAAAAGCTGGGCTACGGCGCCACCGAGATCGAGGAGATCGTCGCCTACGCCGTGGGCCACGGCACCCTTGGCAATGCGCCGGGCATCAACCACACCGCGCTGATCGGCCACGGTTTCGGCGAGGCCGAGATCGCCAAGATCGAGGCGGCCCTGCCGAGTGCCTTCGACATCCGCTTCGTCTTCAACCAGTGGACGCTGGGCGAGGAGTTCTGCAAGAAGACCCTGGGCATCCCGGCCGAGCGGCTCAATGATCCGACCTTCGACCTGCTGGGGCACCTGGGCTTCAACAAGGCCGATATCGAGGCCGCCAACGACCACGTCTGCGGGACCATGACGCTGGAAGGCGCGCCCTTCCTGCGCGAAGAGCACTACCACGTCTTCGACTGCGCCAACCCCTGCGGCAAGAAGGGCAGCCGGTTCCTTGGCGTCAACAGCCATATCGACATGATGGCAGCGGCCCAGAGCTTCATCTCGGGGGCGATTTCCAAGACGATCAACATGCCCAATGATGCCACCATCGAGGACTGCCAGGCGGCCTATGAGCGCAGCTGGTCCATGGGGGTGAAGGCCAACGCGCTCTACCGCGACGGCTCCAAGCTCAGCCAGCCGCTGGCCGCCGCCCTGGTCGAGGATGACGAAGAGGCGCAGGAAACCCTCGAAAGCGGCTCGGCCCGGGAAAAGGCCACGGTGCTGGCCGAAAAGGTGATCGAGAAGGTCGTCGTCAAGGAAATCGTCCGCAACCACCGCGAGAAGATGCCCGAACGACGCAAGGGTTACACCCAGAAGGCCATCGTCGGCGGGCACAAGGTCTACCTGCGCACGGGCGAATACGAGGACGGCAACCTGGGCGAGATCTTCATCGACATGCACAAGGAAGGTGCCGGGTTCCGCGCGATGATGAACAACTTCGCCATCGCCGTGTCCGTGGGCCTGCAATACGGCGTGCCGCTGGAGGAGTTCGTCGATGCCTTCACCTTCACCAAGTTCGAACCGGCGGGCATGGTGCAGGGCAACGACAGCATCAAGAACGCGACCTCGATCCTCGACTACATCTTCCGCGAGCTCGCGGTCAGCTATCTCGATCGCACCGACCTGGCCCATGTGAAGCCCGAAGGCGCGTCCTTCGACAGCCTCGGCCGGGGCGAGGAAGAGGGCGTCTCCAACATCAAGGAGATGTCGGAGAGCGCCAGTTCGCGCAGCCTGGAGGTGCTCAAGCAGATCAGTTCGACCGGCTACCTGCGCAAGCGCGTCCCGCAGGACCTGGTGGTCCTGCAGGGCGGGGCAGGCTCCGTGGCGCTGAACGGCGGCGATGGGATGCAATCCGCGCTGGACACCGTGATGCCCGTCGTCGCCAGTGGGGGCGGCATGGCCCAGGCCACGGGCGGCGGCTCGGCCTCGGTCTCGGGACTGACGGCCCGCGACAAGGCCAAGATGCAGGGCTACGAGGGCGAGGCTTGCGGTGATTGCGGCAACTACACGCTGGTGCGCAACGGCACCTGCATGAAATGCAACACCTGCGGCGGAACCAGCGGGTGTAGCTGATAAGACGGGCGGGACGGGTCCGAGCGGCCCGCCCCGCCCGGGGGCGCCGCAAGGCGCACCAAGGAGCACGGCGCGGGTGCGCTCGCGCTGCCGACGTCCAGGCCGCAGGCAGAAACCGGGCGGTACAAACAGTGAGCCTGGACGGCGAAACTCAGACGGGGGCTTCGGTCCCCGTTTTTCTGTCTCAATCGGGCTGCACCTGCGGACTCCGCAGATTGGCGCGGCCAATCCGCTCTGTCCTTGGACGGTGAATGCGGGGCATTCCCCGGGGACGGCGAAACTTGAGCGGGGGCTTCGGCCCCCGTTTCTTCGTCTCGGGCACCGCCCGAGCCGACCGAGAAGGGGCGCTGCCCCTCTTGGCCTGACGGCCAATTCACCCCGGGATATTTCCGGTCCAAAGAAGGCGCGTAACGCTTTCTTGAATGGAATCGGAACTCTTGTATGAGCGGTACAGGCGGGGACGCCGATGGCCGTGTCCGGAGAAAGCTCCGGGCCCCGGCAAGGCACCTGGTGACCTTTGCCGGGGCCTTTCCTTGGATCCCGAATATCCCGGGGGGAGTCCCGCCTGGCGGGACGGGCGCAGCGCCCCCTTCTTGGTCTAGAGGATGTCGAATCCGGGCGGCGCCAGATCGAACCCTTCGAACCGGAACCCCGGGCTGACGGTGCAACTGACCAGCGTCCAGGCGCCGGTGCTGCGCGCGGCCTGCCACCAGTGCGGCGGCACGATCAACTGGGGCGCCTCTTGTGCGGCCAGGTCGGGGCCGAGGCGATGGTCGGTCCTCGGGCCTGCATCGGTTTCCGCCATGGACAGCACCAGCGGCGCCCCGGCGTGGAAATGCCAGATCTCGGTGGCGTCCACCCTGTGCCAGTGGCTGGTCTCCCCGTCTTTCAGCAGGAAGTGGATGCAGGTTCCCGCCGGGCGGTCGGGCTGGTCCGCGACACGTTCGGCCGCCACCCAGGTTTCACGGTAATGCCCGCCTTCTGGGTGCGGGGCGAGGCCCAGGCGGGTGATGATCTCGTCAGCGGTCATTGCAGGGCTCCGGTCAGGACTGGCGGACACAACCTGGCATGATCCTGCCGATGGTGCAGCCCCCGGTCGGCAGGATTCTGCGGGGCCAAGGGCAAGCTGCCGCTACCTGTCGCCGCACCCCGGGTCGCGCTGAGATGGTCAATGCGAGGCGCCGTGATCCGGCGTGTCAAAAACCAAGGAGATTGCAATGAGATCGCTGATCCTCGCCCTGTTCGGGCTGTCCGTCCTGACCGCTTGCGAGAGCCTGACCGCCGAACAGCGCACCGTGGCCGGGCTTGCCGGGGGCGCCGCCGCCGGGTTGATCGCGGCGGACGTGCTGCAGGCCGACGACGACTGGCGCCTGATCGCGGCGCTTGGCGGGGCCGCCGCCGGGACCGTCGTGGCGCAGAACCAGAATGGCCAATCCTGCGCCTATGCCCGCGGCGACGGAACCTATTACACCGCGCCCTGCCCGTAAGGGCCCACCGCTTCCGGTGTCCCCTCCGGGACACCGGGCAGATCCTACTTCAGGATCGACCGGCCCGCATAGGTGGCGGCCTCGCCCAGGTATTCCTCGATACGGATCAGCTGGTTGTACTTGGCCAGCCGGTCCGAGCGGGCCAGAGAGCCGGTCTTGATCTGGCCGCAGTTGGTCGCCACGGCCAGGTCGGCGATGGTCGCATCCTCGGTCTCGCCCGAGCGGTGCGACATCACGTTGGTCATCCCCGCGCGGTGGGCCATCTCGACCGCCTGAAGCGTCTCGGTCAGGCTGCCGATCTGGTTGACCTTGACCAGCATGGAGTTGCCCGCGCCTTTCTCGATGCCGGTGGCCAGCCGGTCGGGATTGGTCACGAACAGGTCATCGCCCACAAGTTGCACCTTGTCGCCGATCGCTCGGGTCAGGGCGACCCAGCCCTCCCAGTCATCCTCGGACATGCCATCCTCGATCGAGATGATGGGATAGTCCCTGACCAGCGCCTCCAGGTAGGCGACGTTTTCCTCGGATGTCAGGGTTTGTCCTTCCCCCGCAAAGACATACTTGCCGTCCTTGAAGTATTCCGTGGCGGCGCAATCCAGCGCCAGTACGATATCCTCGCCCGGTGTGTAGCCGGCCTTCGCGATGGATTTCAGGATGAAATCGAGCGCCTCTCGGGTGCTGCCGAGCTCCGGGGCAAAGCCCCCCTCGTCGCCAAGCCCGGTGGACATGCCCGCGGCCACCAGTTCCTTCTTGAGGGTGTGGAACACCTCCGAGCCCATGCGCACGGCGTCGCGGATATTGTCCGCGCTGACCGGCATGATCATGAATTCCTGGATGTCGATCGGGTTGTCGGCGTGTTCGCCGCCGTTGATGATGTTCATCATCGGCACCGGCAGGACGCGGGCCGAGGTGCCGCCGACATAGCGGAACAGCGGCTGCATGGAAAAGTCGGCAGCGGCCTTGGCCACCGCGAGGGACACGCCGAGGATGGCATTGGCCCCGAGCCGGCCCTTGTTGTCGGTGCCGTCCAGTTCGATCATGGCACTGTCGATGGCCACCTGCTCGGTGGCGTCGAAACCAAGAAGGGTCTCGGCGATCTCGCCGTTGACGGCCTCGACCGCTTCCAGCACGCCCTTGCCCATGTAGCGGGCCTTGTCGTTGTCGCGGCGCTCGACGGCCTCGTAGGCCCCGGTGGAGGCGCCCGAGGGCACGGCGGCGCGGCCCATGGTGCCGTCCTCGAGGGTCACGTCGACCTCGACGGTGGGATTGCCCCGGCTGTCGAGGATTTCGCGGGCGTGGATGTCGATGATGGTGCTCATGGGGTATCCTTTGGCGTTGTTAGCGCAAACAGGGCGTCTCTCGCCGCTGCTATAACGGCTTGGCGGCCCCGAGGGAAGCCCGGCGCAACCGGCGTTCCCGGATCAGGGTATAAAGCCCCGCGGCAATAACCACGGCCACCCCGATCAGGGTCAGGGCGTCGGGCTGTTCTCTGAACACCAGCCAACCGATGGCCAGGGCAAAGACCATGCGCGCATAGCGGAAGGAAGAGATCACGGCGGCATCCCCCGCACGGGTCGCCGCGATGATCGCCAGGTAGGCCACCATGCCGATGACGACACAGACGCTCAGCAGCGCCGCCTCGCGCAGCGTCGGCAGCAACACGCTCTGCCCCTGCACCGTGACCAGCAACAGTCCGGTGGGCACGAGGCCGAGGAAGGCCATGATCGACAGGTGCGGACCGGTTATGGTCGAGTTCATCGCCCTGGTCAGCAGGTCGCGCCCCGCAAGCCCCAGCATCCCGGCCACGGCCAGAAGGACCAGCGGGTCGAAATCCGCGCTGCCGGGCCGCAGGATCAACAGGATCCCGGCGAATCCGACCCCGATGGCCGTCCAGCGGCGCCAGCCCACTGGCTGGCCCAGGAAAAGCGCCGCGCCCAGGGCCACCATCAGCGGCGTCGCCTGGATCACCGCCGAGGCCAGGGTCAGCGGGATCAGCGTCAGGGAGGTGACGAAGAAGGCGGTGCCAAGTGCCTCGCAGCCCGTGCGCATCAGCACCCGGGGTTCCAGTTGCGCGCGCACAAAGAGCCTCTGGCCACGCAGGGCCAGCCAGGCGAGAAACAGCACCGCGCCCGCCAGCCCCAGCAGGGCGATGATCTGCCCGGCCGGCAGGCGCGCGGCCACGGTCTTGATAAGGGCGTCCTCGATGGCGAAGCCCAGCATCGACAGTGTCATGAAGGCGGCGCCGCGCAGGTTCTCCATCAGCCGGTCGCGCCCGTTGCGGGGCGCTTGCGGGTCTCGCGCCACAAGGAATAAAGCCCCGTGCCCACGATCAGCGCCGCGCCGGTCAGGGTGTAGGCATCGAGCGTCTCGCCGAAGATCACGACGCCAAGGCCCAGCCCGAAGAGGATGCGACTGTAGCGGAAGGGCGCGACGAAGCCGATCTCGCCTACCCGCATCGCGGCCACCATGGCATAGATCGCCGGCATGAACAGGCCCGCGGCCCCGAAAAGATAGAGCCATGCCATGCCTTCGGGTCGTATGGGCGGTGTGTTCTGGACGATTCCGATGACGAAACCGGCGGCGATCAGCGCCAGGAAGGACCCGCAGGAGAGTTGCAGGGTATGAATGCCTTTGGCAACGCGCCGGGTGGCCAGGTCGCGGATCGACTGCGACAGCACGCCGAGAAAGACCAGCAGCGCGAAGGCGTTGAAATCCCCGCCGGTGGGGCGCAGGACGATCAGCACGCCCACCATGCCGAGGAGGATGGCCAGCCAGCGACGCCAGCCCACGGGTTCGCCCAGAAACAGTGCCGCCCCCAGGACCACCAGTAGCGGGTTGGCCTGCACGATGGTGGTAAAGAGCGACAGGTCCACCTCGGAAAGAGAAAAGACGAAACACGTGGACGCGCCGGCCTCTCCGGCCGCGCGCAGCAGGGAGGGGCCGCGGAATATCTCGGGCGGCATCGGCTTGAGGCCGCGGGCGCGCGCGGCGAGGGCAAACGCCAGCAGCCCCACGGCCCCCATCACCACGACCACCTGCGCGCGCGGCACGCTGACAGTGGCCAGCTTGATGCAGGTATCGACCAGGGCGAAACAGGCCATGGCCATGATCATCCAGAAAGCGCCGATCAGATTGTTCACTTGGCCCCGCCACGCTTGATCGGCACGCCGTAGAGTTCCAGCCTGTGTCCCTTGAGCCGGTACCCCAGCCGCCGGGCGATCCGCTCCTGCAACGCCTCGATCTCGTCGTCCACGAACTCGATAACCGCGCCGGTCTCCAGGTCGATCAGGTGGTCGTGGTGGCCCTGGTCAGCGGTCTCGTAGCGGGCGCGGCCGTCGCCGAAATCCAGTCTGTCCAGGATGCCTTCCTCCTCGAAGAGCTTGACCGTGCGATAGACCGTCGCCAGCGAGATTCGCGGGTCGGCCCGCATTGCGCGAGCGTGCAGTTCCTCGACATTTGGATGATCCTCGGCCGCGTCCAGCACGCCCGCGATGGTGCGGCGCTGGTCGGTCAGGCGCAGGCCCCGGGCCGCGCATCTTTCGAGGATGGTCTTGGACATGGACCCGATCCTTAGAAGATCGCGCCGCGCATCGCCAGCCCCGATTCCGCCCCCGTGGTTCGCGGTCTCGGGCCGGTGTTATGCCTGTGTCGCCCCCGCCAGGCTGTCGGACCGTGTGCCTCGCGACGCGCCTCGGGGCAGGGGGCGGTCCGTGCTGGACGGGGCCGTCTTCTAGCCCAGTTCGACCATGGCGTGGCGTTTCTTGCCCGCCGAAAGCTTGATTGGACTGGCAAGGTCGGTGGTGGTAATCATCCTGCCGGCATCCGTCAGCGGCGCATCGTCAAGCCGCGCGCCGTTGTCGGCGATCAGGCGCTTGGCCTCCTTGCCACTGCCCGCCAGCCCGGAGCGCACGATAAGCTGGGCCACGGAAATCCCTTCTCCGATGTCCTGCGCGGTCAGCGTCAGGGTCGGCAACTCGCTGCCGGCACCACCCTTTTCGAAGACCTCGCGCGCGGTGGCCTCGGCCGCCTCGGCCGCCTCGGGCCCGTGCAACAGGCCCGTCACTTCGTTGGCCAGGATGATCTTGGCCGCGTTGATCTCGGAGCCGCCCAGCGCGCCCAGCCGGTCGCATTCCTCCACGGGCAACTCGGTATAGAGTTTCAGGAACCTGCCCGTGTCCGCGTCGGTGGTGTTGCGCCAGAACTGCCAGAACTCATAAGGGCTCAGCATCTCGGAATTCAGCCAGATCGCGCCGCCGGCGGATTTGCCCATCTTGCGCCCGTCCGATGTCGTCAGAAGCGGCGTTGTCAGCCCGTAAATCTCGCGGTCCAGCACCCGGCGGGTCAGGTCGATGCCGTTGACGATGTTGCCCCATTGATCCGAGCCACCCATCTGCAACAGGCAACCATATCGGCGGTTCAGCTCCAGAAAATCATAGGCTTGCAGGATCATGTAGTTGAATTCGAGGAACGACAGGCTTTGTTCCCGGTCCAGCCGCGATTTCACCGACTCGAAGGACAGCATCCGGTTGACCGAGAAATGCCGCCCGATGTCGCGCAGGAAGTCGAGGTAGTTCAGACCGTCCAGCCACTCGGCGTTGTTCAGCATCAATGCCGTGGTCCCCCGCGCGGCATCCGCGCCGTAGTCCAGGTACTGCGCGAAGACTGCCTGCATCCCGGCGATGTTGGCGTCGATCCGGTCGGGGGTCAGCAGCGGACGCTCGTCGGCGCGGAACGACGGATCGCCCACCTTGGTGGTGCCGCCGCCCATCAGGGTGACGGGCCTGTGCCCGGTTTTCTGGAACCAGCGCAGCAGCATGATGTTCAGCAAGTGCCCCACGTGCAGCGACTGCGCCGTCGCGTCATAGCCGATGTAGGCGGTCACCATCCCCTTGCTCAGCGCCTCGTCCAGGCCCTGGTAATCCGTGCAGTCGGCCAGGAACCCACGCTCCATGATCGTGGCCATGAAATCGGACTTGGGATGATAGGTCATGTCTTGTCCCCGCAGTGGCTTCGGCGCACTCTATAGATGGCTGTCGGACAGAGGAAAAGCGGATGTTGAAGGCGGACGTGCTTCGAGTCGCGGGGGCCATGTCCGGGACCTCGCTCGACGGGGTGGACGTGGCCGTGATCGAGACTGACGGCGAGCGGTTGATCGGGCTCGGTGAAAGCCGGTTCCGGCCCTATGGCCCGGCCCAGCAAGCGGTACTGCGCGCCGCCCTGGGCAAGTGGCCCGGCGCGGATGTCGCCCAGGCCTGCGAGATCGTCGAGACGGTCCATGCCCAGGCGCTGTCCGGGCTTGAGGGGGTCGCCCTGGTGGGGTTTCACGGCCAGACCCTTGCCCATGATCCCCGGGGGCGCGGCACGCACCAGGTCGGCGACGGCGCGGTGCTGGCCGAGGTCCTTGGCCTGCCGGTGGTCTGGGATTTCCGGTCGGCGGACGTGCGCATGGGGGGCGAGGGGGCGCCGCTGGCCCCGTTTTACCATTTCGCGCTGGCCCGCTGGCTGGGGGCCGAGGCGCCGCTGGCCATCCTGAACCTGGGCGGGGTCGGCAACCTGACATGGATCGACCCGCGCCAGCCCGGTCCCGACGCGCCGGGCGCCCTTCTGGCCTTCGACACCGGCCCGGCCAATGCCCCGATCAACGACCTGGTGCAGGCGCGGCGCGGTCTGGTCCACGACGCGGGCGGCGCGCTGGCGGCGCGCGGTACGGTTGATGACGCCACCGTCACCGCCTTCCTGTCGTCCCCCCATTTCTTCAAAATACCGCCGAAGTCCCTGGACCGGAATGACTTTCCCCACTTGTCTGAAGCCGTCGCCGGGCTGGACGATGCCGATGCCGCGGCCACGCTGACCGCCTGCGCCGCCGCGGCGGTGATCCGGGGGCTGGCCCAGTGTCCCGCACCGCCCGCCCGGGTGCTGGTCGCGGGCGGGGGGCGGCACAACGGGACGCTGATGGCGATGGTTGCCGCTGGTTGCGATTGTTCCGTCGCCCCGATCGAGGACGCGGGCCTGGACGGTGACATGATCGAGGCGCAGGCCTTCGCCTATCTTGCGGTGCGCGTGGCACGCGGCCTGTCCACCAGTTGCCCCGGCACGACGGGGGTGGCCGCGCCGGTGGGCGGCGGCACCCTGAGCCATCCGCGCGGCGGATCGTGACAGCGCCGCCACGCGGGGGCTTGCCAGACCGGGGCCGTCGCGGTTATCTCGGCGTCATGAAGAGCATTTGCATCATCTGCTGCAACATTCCCTGCTGACACCAGTCGCGCGGGCCGCTCTTTCACGTTTCCCTTGATCCAGAAAGTCGCTAAGCCCGCGGGCGAAAACCGCTGCGAGGCCGTGCCGTGACGATCGAACTCTACAACACCCGGACGAAGACCAAGGAGGTTTTCGAGCCGCTCGATCCGCAGAACGTGCGCATGTATGTCTGCGGTCCGACGGTCTATGACCGCGCGCACCTGGGCAATGCGCGGCCCGCGATCGTCTTTGACGTGCTTTTCCGGCTGTTGCGCCACGAATACGGGGCCGATCACGTGACCTACGTGCGCAATTTCACGGACGTTGATGACAAGATCAACGCGCGGGCGGCCGAGACCGGGCGCGAGATTTCCGATATCACCGCCGAGACGAGCCAGTGGTATCTCGACGACATGGCCGAGATCGGCGTGCTGGAGCCCAGCCGGATGCCCCGCGCCACGGCCTATATCGCGCAGATGGTGGCGATGATCGAGGACCTGGTCGCCAAGGGCCACGCTTATGCGGCCGAGGGGCATGTCCTGTTCGCCGTGGACAGCTGGAAGGCCGATTACGGCCGGCTGTCCGGGCGCACGGTCGACGACATGATCGCCGGCGCCCGGGTCGAGGTGGCGCCCTACAAGCGCAACCCGATGGATTTCGTGCTGTGGAAGCCCTCGCAGGCGGGCGAGCCGGGCTGGGACAGCCCCTGGGGCGTGGGGCGGCCCGGGTGGCACATCGAGTGTTCCGCCATGGCCAAGGCCCTGCTGGGCGAGGTCTTCGACATCCACGGCGGGGGCAACGACCTGATGTTCCCCCACCACGAGAACGAGATCGCCCAAAGCTGCTGCGCGAACGACACCGAGGAAATGGCCCGCGTCTGGATGCACAACGAGATGCTGCAGGTCGAGGGCAAGAAGATGTCCAAGTCGCTGGGCAATTTCTTCACCGTTCGGGATTTGCTGGACCAGGGTGTGCCGGGCGAGGTGATCCGGTTCGTGATGCTGTCGACGCACTACCGCAAGCCAATGGACTGGACGCAGAAGAAGCGGGAAGAGGCGGAGAAGACGCTGCGAAAGTGGCGTATGCTGGTTCGAGATATTGACCCTGATGATAGCCCTTCACCATCGGTCATCGACCTGCTTTCCGATGATCTCAATACATGGGGTGTCATTTCGAAACTGCATCACTTTGCAGATGAAGGTGATTTCCGAGCATTGAAGGCATCGGCTCAAATCATGGGACTGCTTCTTCCGGAGAGTGATTCTGCATTCCAAGCTGGTCTTTCAAGCAAGGTCAGAAATCGTCTGGCAGGCTTCAGAAACCGCCTAACTGAGGCCCGAAAAAGCGCAATGATGACAAAAGACTTCTCCGAAGTTGATCGCTTGAAAGCCGACCTCATCGACGCAGGTGTCGAAGTGCGCATGTCGAAAGAAGGTGTCGAACTGGTCCCCGGTCCGGGCTTCGACCCCGCCAAGCTGGAGGCCTCACATGACTCGCTTTGAAACAAAGGACAGCTCCCGGCCGCGGGTGGGGGTGAAGCCCCCGCCCGGGGGGGCGGCCGGGGGCTGTCCGGTCCGCTGTGCGACCCGGACGGAGCAAGCAGATAGGGCAGGGCAATGACCAAGGACCGCCTCTACCTCTACGACACCACCCTGCGCGACGGGCAGCAGACCCAGGGCGTGCAGTTCTCGACCGCCGACAAGCAGGCCATCGCCGAGGTGCTCGACGAACTTGGCGTCGATTACATCGAGGGCGGCTGGCCCGGCGCCAACCCCACCGACAACGACTTCTTCGAGGCCGCCCCGCAGACCCGCGCGACCCTCACCGCCTTCGGCATGACCAAGCGCGCGGGCCGCTCGGCGGCCAATGACGATGTTCTGGCCGCGGTGCTGAACGCGGGCACGCCCGCCGTGTGCATCGTCGGCAAGACGCATGATTTCCACGTGGAAAAGGCCCTCGGGATCACGCTTGAGGAAAACCGCGACAATATCCACGACAGCATCGCCCATATCGCCGCCCAGGGCCGCGAGGCGCTCTTCGACGCGGAACATTTCTTCGACGGCTGGAAGGCCAACCCGGCTTACGCGCTGGACGCCTGCGTGGCCGCCTACAAGGCCGGGGCGCGCTGGGTGGTGCTGTGCGATACAAACGGGGGCACGCTGCCCCACGAGGTGGCCGAGGCGACGGCGGCGGTCATTGCCGCGGGCGTGCCGGGCACCCATCTCGGCATTCACACCCACAACGACACCGAGAACGCGGTGGCCAACACGCTGGCGGCGGTGAACGCGGGCGCGCGGCAGGTGCAGGGCACGCTCAACGGGCTGGGCGAACGCTGCGGCAACGCCAACCTGACGACGCTGATCCCCACGCTGATGCTCAAGGAACCCTACGCGAGCGCCTACGAAACCGGCGTGACCCCCGAGGCACTGACCGGCCTGACACGGGCTGCAAGGCTGCTCGACGACATCCTCAACCGCGTGCCCATGAAGCAGGCCGCCTATGTCGGCACCTCGGCCTTCGCGCACAAGGCGGGGCTTCATGCCAGCGCCATCGCCAAGGACCCCACCACCTATGAACACATCGACCCGGGCCTTGTGGGCAACGCGCGCATCATCCCGATGTCGAACCAGGCCGGGCAGTCGAACCTGCGCGAACGGCTGAAAGGCGCGGGGATCGAGGCGGAGAAGGGCGACCCGGCCCTGGCCCGTATCCTCGACCGGATCAAGCGCCAGGAATCGGCCGGCTTCGCCTATGATACGGCACAGGCCAGCTTCGAACTGCTGGCGCGCGACGAACTGGGCACGCTGCCCGATTTCTTCGACGTGGAACGCTACCGTGTGATCTCGGAACGTCGTCGTAATGCCCGGGGCGAAATCGTCGTGGAATCCGAGGCGGTCGTCACGGTCAGCATCCGAGGCCAGTCCCGCACCAGTTACTACAAGAACGAACATGCCAGCGACCTGTCCGACGAGGGGCCGGTCAACGCCCTGTGGCAAGCGCTCAAGTCTGATCTAGGCCCTTACCAGGCCATGATCGACGACATGAAGCTGGTGGACTTCAAGGTGCGCATCACCAATGGCGGCACCGAGGCGGTCACCCGCGTCATCATCGACTACCAGGACGGGGCCGGGCACCGTTGGGCCACTGTGGGCGTCAGCGCGAATATCGTGGATGCTGCCTTCGATGCGCTGCACGAGGGGATCATCTGGAAACTGCTGCGGGACGAGGCGATGGCATGACCGAATTTCCGGAAATCCGGCGGCGCGCCCGGTATTCCGGGGGTCCGGGATCGGCATGAGTCTGCAGGCCTGCGCCGAAATCGTAGAGCGCGGCGACCCCGATCGCTTTCTCGCCACCATGGCCGCACCGCCCGGTGCGCGCGGGGTGTTGTTCCCGCTCTATGCCTTCAACATCGAGGTCAGCCGCGCGCCCTGGGTGACCGAAGAGCCCATGATCGCCGAGATGCGCCTGCAATGGTGGCGCGACGCGCTGGACGAGATTGCCGCGGGTGGTCCGGTACGCAGCCACGAGGTAACGCTGGAATTGGCCAGGGTGCTGGACGCGCCGGCGGCGCGGGCACTGGACCGGACGGTCGCCGCACGCCGCTGGGACATCTACAAGGATCCCTTCGAGGACGCGGCGCATTTCGAGGACTACCTCGACGCGACGGCGGCGGAGCTGATGTGGCAGGCCGTGCGGCTGCTGGGCGGCCCGGTGGAGGCTGAACATCACGTGCGCAGGCTCGGGCACGGCACGGGGCTGGTGCGCTTCCTGCAAGCTGTGCCCGAACTTGAGGCGCGCGGCCGCATCCCCCTGGTCGATGGCCGGGCAGAGGCGATCCGCGACCTGGCCCGTGCTTCCCACAGGGCGATGGGCCGCTCGGGCCAACTGCGCGGCGCTGTGCCGTCCGAGGCGCGCGCGGGTCTTCTGGAAGGCTGGCAGGCGCCGGTGCTGCTCAGGCAGATCTCTGCGGACCCGGCCCGCGTTGCCGCGGGGCGCGTGGCCCTCAGCCCCTTCCGCAAGAAACTGCGCTTGATGCGCTGGGCCTGATCCGGTCCCGGGGCACCTGACAGCGGCATTGCGCAGGTCCGCCGGACCGGTCGAGGGGGTAAAACCCGCGCGCAGAGTCGAGGCGCGCGCTGCCACGTATCGCCGTCGCGACCGCGCGCGGCGGCCCGACGCGGGGCATTGGAAACGGCCCCGAAGGAGTCCGGGCCGCGCCCTGCGCTCAGGTCGTCCGCGCGTCCTGCGGGCGCAGCCACAGCCAGATCAGCGCGCCCCCTGCCAGTGCCAGGAATGGCGCCATGGCCAGGTTGACGGCCGTCCAGCCCGCCTCGGCCGAGCCGCCCGAACAGTTCATCAGCCCGCCCGAGGCCAGCGAGGCCAGCGTGACACAGCCGAAGACGATGGTATCGTTCAGGCCTTGCACCATGCCGCGATCCTGCGGCCCGTGAGAGGCGGCCAGCAGCGTCGTGGCCCCGATGAAACCGAAGTTCCAACCGACGCCCAGCAGAATCAGGGCGATGAAGAAATGTTCGAGGTCCACGCCCATCAGGGCGACACCCCCGGCGACGGCCAGGATCAGCAGCCCCAGCGCCATGATGGGCCGCACCCCGAAACGCGCGATCAGGTGCCCGGTGAAGAAGCTGGGCACATACATGGCCAGCACATGGGCCGAGACGATGTCGTTGGCGCGGTCCTCGGAATAGCCGCAGCCGACCACGGCGAGCGGCGTCGAGGTCATCACGAGGTTCATGAGCGCGTAGGCGACCATGCCGACGATGATCGCCACCAGGATATGCGGGTCGGTCAGCAGGGCCTTTCGGCTGCGCGGGGGCGGGCCGGTCAGCTTTTCTGGGCCTGTGGCGCGGGTGCCCTTTGACAGATCCAGCCAGAAGAACACCGCCATGCCGCCAAGGTTCAGCGCGGCTGCTGCGATGTAGCTGCCGACAAAGGGCACCACGCTGGCATCCATGACCAGCTTGTTGAACTGCGGGCCGATGATCGCCGCAAGCAGCCCGCCCGCCATGACGTAGGAAATTGCCTTGGGCCGGTACGCGTCCGAGGCACGGTCGCTGGCGGCGAAACGGAAGAACCCTTGCGCGGACATGTAAATGCCCGTCAGGTAGGACCCCACGAGCATCAGCCAGAACTGTCCCGCCCACAGCCCCCAGGCCGCGATGAGCGCGCCAAGCGCTCCCGCGATGGCACCGATCACGAAGCCCAGGCGCCGCCCGCGCGCCTGCATCAGCGGCGAAATCCAGGGGGCCGTCGTCATCGACCCGAAGACGATCAGCGAGATCGGCAGCGTGGCAAGGCACGGATTGGGTGCGAGCATCTGGCCGGCCAGTCCGCCCACTGCGAAGATCATCGGCATCTGCGCGCCCAGGATGGCCTGGGCGAGGATCAGCACGATCACGTTGCGCCGGGCGGCCCGGTCATCCACGTTGGGGTTGGGTACGTCGGAATTGGCAGGGGCGATATCGGTCATTGCGCCGGACTAGCCGCCCGCCAAGCGGAGGTCCAGCGCCAGAATGGTCGCATGCATGAGAAAAGTGAAATGAATGCTGGGTGGATCATCGAGGGCCCGGCCTGCCTCGAGGCCGGGATGGCCGCGCTTTCGGCCCGGTGCCCGCGTATGGCGGCGGCCTACGGGCGGACCGGCCCGCTTTCGCTGCGCCGTAAGCCGGAGGGCTTCGCCGCGCTTTTCTCGGCCATCGTCAGCCAGCAGGTCAGTGTTGCCAGCGCGCGGGCGATCTGGGGCCGTGTCGCGGCGGCGGGGCTGACCACCGAGCGGGCAGTCCGCGCGGCGCGCGATGCAGAGCTGCGCGCGGTCGGCCTGTCGCGACCCAAACAGCGCTATGCAAGGGCGCTGGCCGATGCGCGCATCGACTATGATGGCTTGCGCGCCATGACAGATGAGCAGGTGATCGCGACACTTGTTGCCGTGCCCGGTATCGGCCGCTGGACGGCCGAGATCTATGCCATGTTCAGCCTGGGGCGTTGCGACATCTTCGCCGCCGGGGACCTCGCGCTGCAGGACGCCGCACGGGCGCTCTACGATCTGCCGGACCGGCCCACGGAACGGCAGTTGCGGCGAATGGCCGAGGCCTGGTCGCCGTTCAGGTCGGTTGCGGCCCGTCTGCTCTGGGCCTACTACCGTGTCGACAGGAACAAAGAGGGCATCGCATGACACGGGTATTGCAAGCAGGACGGGTAGAGCCGGTCTCGGGCGAGATGCGCTCGGCGGTGGTCTTCCTGCACGGCTATGGGGCCAACGGTCAGGATCTGCTGGGCCTGGCCGAGCCGCTGGGTGAACATCTGCCAGACACCGCTTTTTTTGCCCCCGACGCCCCCGAAAGCTGCGCGGCCGCACCCTTCGGGCTGCAATGGTTCCCGATCCCCTGGATCGACGGCTCCTCCGAGGAAGAGGCCAAGGCGGGGCTTGCACGGGCTGCCGCTGACCTCGACGCCTTTCTCGACGGGCTCATGGTGGACGAGGACCTGATGCCGGAACAGGTGCTGGTTTTCGGCTTCTCGCAAGGCACCATGATGGCCCTGCACGTGTTGCCCCGCCGCGAGGATGCGGTCGCGGGCCTTTGCGCCTTTTCCGGGCGGTTGCTGGAACCCGAGCTGCTGGCCGACGAGGTCGTGGTGCGGCCGCCGGTGCTGTTGGTGCATGGCGACCAGGACGACGTGGTGCCGGTGCAGTCCATGCCCGAGGCGGCCGAGGCGCTGGAGGCCGCGGGCTGGCAGGACGTCTATGCCCACATCCAGAAGGGCACCGGCCACGGCATCGCCAACGACGGCCTGTCGGTCGCCCTGGCCTTCATGCGCGATCGGTTGGGCTACGCCTGAGGGCGGCGCGCTGGTCGCGTCGGCCTGTCATCCTATCGTTACGGAATCGGCTCAGGTAAACTGGGCGAAGGCTTGACCACATATGGGGCTTGCCTGCCAAGAGCGACCATATATAGTCAAGATTAGGCCGGGGCGGGGCTCCCGCTCTGGTGCCAGACGAGCGAGGCAGACAGGGCGAGGACGGAGTCAGCCATGAACGGCGATTTCAGGAGCGAATTTGTCAGGGAGCCGGCGGCGCTGAAGCAGCATCCGGCGCTGGTGCTCAACGCCGATTATCGGCCGCTGTCCTACTACCCGCTGTCGCTCTGGCCCTGGCAGGATGCGGTGAAGGCGGCCTTCCTCGACCGGGTGGACATCATCGCAGAGTATGACGAGGTGGCGCGCAGCCCCTCGATGCGGATCAGGATACCCTCGGTCGTCGTCCTCAAGGATTACGTCAAACCGCAGAAGCGCGTGGCCTTCACGCGCTTCAATTTGTTTCTGAGGGATGAATTCTGCTGCCAGTATTGTGGCAACAAGGGGGATCTGACCTTCGACCACGTTGTTCCGCGTGCCGCAGGCGGCGTGACAAGCTGGGAAAACGTCGTCGCGGCCTGTTCCCGGTGCAATCTCAAGAAGGGCAGCAAGTCGCTGCGCCGCTCGGGGCTTGCCTTGCGCAAGCCGCCGCGGCGCCCCGGCGCCGAGGAGTTGCGCAACATGGGCCGCCGTTTCCCCCCCGGCCACCTGCACGAGACCTGGCTCGACTTCCTCTATTGGGATAGCGAGCTGGAAGCCTGAGCGCACTCAATCGGACAACGGCTCGGCATCCAGCTCCCAGCTGTATTCAAAGCCTGTCGGGCGCCCCTCGGCATCATGGCTGATGCGATAGCCCGTGGCCGCGTCAAAGCGTTCCCCATCGACGAAGAGCCAGGCGCCCTCGCGGCGTTCCACGCGCATCGCCTCGACCGGCGTTTCCGGCTCCGAGAACCGTGAATGGATCGAGGTGGCGGCGGCGACCATGCGCCGGGCCTCGGCCTCGTTCGTGACGCGGAAATCCGCCGGAAGCAGCCGCATGAAACCGTCACGCCGCTCGGGGACGCCGTGGCGCAGGACGCGTAGCGCCTCGCCGTTCAGGACGGCCATGTAGAAGGTCGCAGTGCCGCTGCCGCCGAAGGTGTCGACTTCTGTTTCCCAAAGGCGAATGTCGAACAATGCCTCCAGGGACTCGGTGATATAGGGCTCCACGTCGATGCTGACCTGATCGATGATATGCCCCCGGATCACGGCGGGTTCCTTCTGTGCCAGGGCGGGCGTGGCGGTCAGGCCCAGGGCAAGAGCGACGGTGGTCAGGGCGGTCGGTTTCGGTGCAGGCATGGATGGTGTCTCCCCGTTATTGCGGCGCAGTCGTGTGCCCCGGACCCTCGGGGACCGGAACGGGGCCTGTCAATGCCGGGTGGGCGCCATGGTCACGGCCCGCCGACGGGGTGGATTTTTGCTTGCGTCGCCGCGGCGGAGGAGTATCTTGACTGTATCAGTCAGAAAAGGGACGGTTCATGATCGTCTGCCAATGCCAGAACATCACTTCGAAGGACATCCACGCGGCCATCGACTGGATGCGGCGGTCGGACCCTGAGACGCTGATCACGCCGGGCAAGGTATACCGGGCCTTGGGAAAGGCTGCCGATTGTGGTGGCTGCATGCCACTGTTCCTGGACACCATGCGACGCAGTCCCGCGCTGGAGGTGCCTGCGGAACTCAGGGGCCTGCGCAGGGACCACGGTGGTGCCGGGGACGGCGCGGAAATCGCCGCCAAAGGCTAGAATCTTTCCGGTGTTTTGCTAGTCTGTGACCAGATCAAACGGAAAGGACCCCGCCATGAAAGGCGACGAGAAAGTTATCGAATACCTCAACCGTGCCCTGCGGAGCGAGTTGACCGCTGTCAGCCAGTACTGGCTGCACTACCGCTTGCAGGAGGACTGGGGCGTGTCGCACATGGCCGCGAAAAGCCGCGAGGAGAGCATCGAGGAGATGCACCACGCCGACAAGCTGATCGACCGGATCATCTTCCTGGGCGGGCACCCGAATCTTCAGAAACTCGACCCGCTGCGCATCGGCCAGACCCCGCGCGAGACGCTCGATTGCGACCTGGCCGCCGAGCACGAAGCGCGCGCGCTTTACCAGGAGGCGCGCGAGCACTGCAATTCCGCGGGCGATTACGTGACCATGAAGCTGTTCGAGGAACTCATTGCCGACGAAGAGGGCCACATCGACTTCCTGGAAACCCAGATCGAGCTTTATGACCGTCTGGGCGAGGCTGGCTACATGCAGGTCAACGCTGTGAAGATGGACGAGGCGTAACCGACGCCCGTTCCCTACCTAGACGAAGCATCGGCTGTCGCGGCACGCGCCGGGCAGCCGATTTGCGTTCGTGGGAGGGACATGGGGTTGTGTTTTGCCGGCACGGGAAACAGGCTCGGGGCGCAAGGCCCGCGCTGGACTTCCCGGCAGAGCGGGAGTAGGAACGTCGCGTTAGCGCTAACCTCTTCCCGCCGCAGAACATTAAGGAGTGCCCATGGTTTCGCGCGTCATCCCGGTCGATGATTTCGACCTCGTGATATTCGGCGGCACCGGCGACCTGGCCCGGCGCAAGATCCTGCCGGGGCTGTACCGGCGCTGCCTTTCGGGGCAGGTGCCGGACGGTGCGCGCATCATCGGCGCGGCGCGGTCCGATACTGATACCGAGGGCTATCGCCAGATGATCCGCCAGTCCATTGCCGAGTTCGGCGGACCCGAGGCCCGCGACGAAAAGGCGATCGAGCGGTTCCTGGCGCGTCTGCATTATGTGGCCGTCGATGCCCGCGGCGACGCCGGCTGGCAGGACCTGCACAACACGTTGCGGCACGATGTCGTCAAGGCCTTCTATTTCTCGGTCGGGCCGGGTCTTTTCGGGGACTTGGCAGAACGGCTGCAAACCTTTGGGATCGCCGATGCCGACAGTCGCGTCGTGGTCGAGAAACCCTTCGGCCGCGACCTGGAGTCGGCCCGCGCGCTGAACGCCACGCTGGCGCGGCATTTCAACGAGGACCAGATCTACCGGATCGACCATTACCTGGGCAAGGAAACCGTCCAGAACCTCATGGCCGTGCGGTTCGGCAATGTCCTGTTCGAGCCGCTTTGGAACAACCACTACATCGACCACATCCAGATCACCGTGGCCGAAACCGTGGGTGTCGAGGGGCGCGGGGCCTATTACGACAAGTCCGGTGCCATGCGGGACATGGTGCAGAACCACCTGATGCAGCTTCTGTGTCTGATCGCGATGGAGCCGCCCAGTATGTTCGACGCCGACGCGGTGCGCGACGAGAAGCTCAAGGTGATCCGGGCGCTTCAACCCGTGGATTACCACCATATCGTGCGCGGTCAGTACGATGCCAGCGAGACCAGGCCCGGCTATCGCGCGGATGCCGAGGACCCGCGCAGTCATACCGAGAGCTTCGTGGCGCTCAAGGCGCATATCAACAACTGGCGGTGGGCCGGGGTGCCGTTCTACATGCGTACCGGCAAGAAGCTGAAGACCCGTTCGTCCGAGATCGCGGTGGTCTTCAAGGACCTTGGGCATTCGATCTTTCCCGGGGACGAGGCGCGCCACCGCAACATCCTTTCGATCCAGTTGCAGCCCAACGAGGGGATCAAGTTGCAGGTGACGATCAAGGAACCGGGGCCGGGCGGCATGCGCCTTGTCGACGTGCCGCTCGACATGACCTTCGCCGAGGCGCTGGGGCCCGATGCCGAAGGGGTTCCGGATGCCTATGAACGGCTCATAATGGATGTGATCCGGGGCAACCAGACGCTGTTCATGCGCGGCGACGAGGTCGAAGCCGCCTGGGCCTGGACCGATCCGATCATTGCCGGCTGGGCGGCGCGCAACGACGTGCCCAAGCTGTATGACCAGGGGTCCTCGGGGCCCGAAGACGCCCTGATGCTGTTGCACCGCGATGGCCGTAAATGGCGAGAGATCAAGGAGTAACCCCATGGAGCTGAAAGAATATCCCGACTCCGAGATGATGATGATGAATCTCGCCAACCGGATCGCCGGCGAGCTGGAAAACGTGCTGTTCCACAACGACACGGCATCGCTGGCGGTTCCCGGTGGCACCACGCCGGGGCCGGTCTTTGACTCGCTTTGCGGGGCCGGGCGGATCGACTGGGGCCGGGTCAACGTCATGCTGACGGACGAACGCTGGGTGCCCGAGACAAGCGCGCGGTCGAACACCCGGCTGCTGCGCGAGCGCTTGCTGATCGACAAGGCCGCAGCCGCCCGCTACGTGCCGCTTCATGCCGAGGCCGCCGCACCCGAGGACAAGCTGGCAACCCTGGCCGAGGCGGTGGCTGCCTGCCTGCCGCTTTCGGTCTGCCTGCTGGGCATGGGGACGGACATGCACACCGCATCCATCTTTCCCGGGGCCGACCAGTTGGAGGCGGCGCTCGAGGGGGACGAAGTGCTTTATGTGATGCGCGCGCCCGGTGCGCCGGAACCACGTGTCACGCTTTCGGCCGGGGTGCTCAAGGACGCAATGAATTGCCACGTGGTCATCATCGGCCATGAAAAACGCGAAGCCCTCGAAAAGGCCCGCACCCTGTCCCCCCAAGAGGCGCCGATCGCGGCGATCCTGCCGGGGGCGACGGTGCATTGGGCGGAACGCTGACAGATGTTCGACGACCTGAAACGCCATGCCGCGAAAGTGGCTGATCGCCGTATCGAGAGTCTCTTCGAGGCGTCCGACCGGGCCGGGAAGTTCTCGGTCCGGCTGGGTGACATGCTCTTCGATTACGCCAAGACGAATATCGACGTCGAGGCGCGCGGGCTGCTGATCGACCTGCTGGACCAGGCGGATATGGCCGTGAAGCGCGACGAGATGTTCAACGGCCAGGCCCTCAACGCGACCGAGGGCCGCGCTGTTCTGCACACCGCCCTGCGCAATCTGGATGGCGGGCCGGTGCTGGTCGAGGGCTATGATGTCATGCCCGGCGTCCTGGAAACGCTCGACCGGATGGAGACCTTTGCCCGCGCGGTACGCGCGGGACACTTCACGGGGCAGGGCGGCCCGATCACGGATGTGATAAATATCGGCATCGGGGGCTCTGACCTGGGCCCGGCGATGGCCGTTCAGGCGCTGGCGCCTTATCATGACGGGCCGCGCTGCCATTTCGTGTCGAACGTGGACCCGGCGGATATCGCGGATGCCTTGCGCGGCTGCGACCCCGAAACCACGCTGGTGATCGTCGCCTCCAAGACCTTCACCACGATCGAGACCATGACCAATGCCCGCACGGCCAAGGCCTGGATGAGCGAGACCGTCGCGGACCCCGCCGCACAGTTTGCAGCCCTCAGCACCGCCGGCGACAAGACCCGCGATTTCGGCATAGATCCCTCCCGGGTCTTCGGTTTCGCCGACTGGGTCGGCGGGCGCTATTCCGTCTGGGGACCGATCGGACTGTCGCTCATGATCGCCATCGGACCCGAGGCGTTCCGCGCCTTCCTGCGCGGGGGGCAGGCCATGGACCGGCATTTCCTGTCGGCGGACTGGCCCGAGAACATGCCGGCGATGCTGGCCCTGGTGGGGCTGTGGCACAACCAGGTCCTTGGTCATGCCACCCGAGCGGTGCTGCCTTACGACAACCGCCTGGCGCGGCTGCCGGCCTATCTCCAGCAGCTGGAGATGGAAAGCAACGGCAAGGGCGTCAGCATGGACGGATCGGATCTGCCCTTCGACAGCGGGCCGGTGGTCTGGGGCGCGCCGGGCACCAACGGTCAGCACGCCTTCTACCAGTTGATCCACCAGGGCACACGGGTCGTGCCCTGTGAATTCCTCGTGGCCGCGCAGGGGCACGAGGACGAGTTGCACCATCAACACCAGCTGCTTGTCGCCAATTGCCTGGCCCAGTCCGAGGCGCTGATGCGTGGCCGCGACCTGGACGAGGCGCGCGGCAAAGTGGCCGGCAAGTTCGATGGCGCTGAATTGGAAAAGCAGGCGCGACATCGGGTTTTCCCGGGCAACCGTCCATCGACCACGCTGGCCTATCCGCAGTTGACCCCCGAGATGCTGGGCCGGATCATTGCCCTTTATGAGCATCGCGTTTTCGTCGAGGGCGTGGTGCTGGGCATCAACTCCTACGACCAATGGGGCGTGGAACTGGGCAAGGAACTGGCCACGGCGCTGCAACCCGTCGTGGAGGGGGGCGACGCATCCGCCAAGGACGGGTCCACCGCGGGGCTGGTCGGGTTCTTGAAACGCAACGGGCTGTGATCGGATTGAGCGCCTGCGGCGCGCAGGTCTTGCTGATCGGGGGCTTCGACCAACAACGCAACGGATCGGGAAAAGACTTGGAGCGGGTAACGGGAATCGAACCCGTAACTTAAGCTTGGGAAGCTCGCGTGATACCTTTTCACCATACCCGCGCTCAGGGGGCTGAGATACGTCCGGCCCGCCGCGCCGTCAAGGGGGTTACCCGCGCCGCCTGCGCCGGCGTCCGCCGCCCTCCGCATCCGCGCCCTTGGTATTGTAGCTGACATCCGGAAGCGGCGCGATCCCGCGCAAGGTCGGGAAAGGATCGGTGGCGTGGGGCAGGGCGTTGGCGTTGACGAAATGCTCCTGGAACTTGGGTTCGATCGCGGTTTCGACCTTGGTGATCTCGCGCACGGTGGCTTCGATTTCGGCCCGTGCGGCGACGGAACAGAGCGCGATGCGCGCCCCGGTGCCGGCGGCATTGCCCGCGCTTGTGACCTTGTCCAGCGGCGCATCGGGGATCATTCCCAGCACCATGGCGTGTTTCGGGCTGATATGGGCGCCGAAGGCCCCGGCCAGCACGACGCGATCCACGGTATCCGTGCCGCGTTCGTCCATCAGCAGCCGCGCGCCGGCGTAGAGCGCGGACTTCGCCAGCTGGATGGCGCGGATATCGCCCTGCGTGACCGAGATCAGCGACCCGCCCTCGGCGGTGCCGTCGTGGATCACGTAGGCATGGGTGCGGCCCTCGGTGATGCAGCGATCGGTGCCGGTCTGGGCGGCCGACCCGATCAGGCCCGATGCGTCCACGATCCCGGCCATGCGCATTTCGGCCACGGCCTCGATGATACCGGACCCGCAGATGCCGGTGATGCCGGTCGCGGCGGCGGCTGCCTCGAAGCCGTCCTCGTCGGTCCAGAGATCCACGCCGATGACGCGGAAGCGCGGCTCCTTCGTTTCGGGGTCGATCTCCACGCGTTCGATGGCACCGGGGGCGGCACGCTGTCCGGAACTGATCTGCGCGCCCTCGAAGGCCGGCCCGGTGGGAGAGGAACAGGCCAGAACGCGGCGCTTGTCGCCCAGCAGGATCTCGGCATTGGTGCCCACGTCCACCACCAGCGTCAGCTCGTCCTGTTGGCCGGGCTGTTCGGCCAGGGCCACGGCGGCGGCATCGGCACCCACATGCCCGGCGATGCACGGCAGGACGAAGACGCGGGCATTGGCGTTGACCGCCGCCAGGTCCAGGTCGCGCGCGGGCGCCGAGACCGAGCGCGAGGTCGCCAGCGCAAAGGGCGCCTGGCCCAGTTCGACCGGGTCGATCCCGAGCAGAAGGTGATGCATGACCGGGTTGCAGACGAAGACCGCCTCCATGATCTGGGCGGCTTCGATCCCGGCCTCTTCGGCCAGGGACTGCGCCAGCCCGTCGATGGCCTCGCGCACCGCGCGGGTCATTTCCTTGTCACCGCCGGGATTCATCATCGAATAGCTGACCCGGCTCATCAGGTCCTCGCCAAAACGGATCTGCGGGTTCATGACGCCGGCCGAGGCGGCGACGGTGCCATCGCGCAGATCCGTCAGATGCGCAGCGATGGTGGTCGAGCCGAGGTCGATCGCCAGTCCGAACAGGCGCTCCTCGTTGAAGCCGGGGTAGATGTCGAGGATGCGATAGTGGTCGTCGGCATGGCCCCTGTGCAGGGCCACTGTGACCGCCCACTTGCCCTTGCGCAGGGCCGGTTGCAGCCGGGTCAGGAACGACAGCGGCGCGGTCACGGGGGCGATATCCCATTGCGACGTCAGCGCCGCGGCCAGCCGCTCGAAATCGCCCGAGGGTTCGTGCATGTCCGGTTCGGCCACCTCGACGTAGTAGAGCTTGGTCGCGGGGTCCATGACCATGACGCGGTCGCTGGCATCCTTGCGCACCACCTGGCGGTGGACCTGGCTGGTCTCCGGGACGTCGATGACCACGTCGCGCTGGACCGTCGCCTGGCAGCCCAGCCGACGGCCCTTGGCAAGGCCGCGTTTCCGGTCATAGCGGTCCTCGACCGCGTTCCATTCGGACAGGGCATCGGCGTGGACCGTGACGCCATGTTTCGAGAATTCGCCGTAGGACGGCGTGACCTGGCATTTCGAACATATGCCGCGCCCGCCGCAGACACTGTCCAGGTCCACGCCCAACTGCCGCGCCGCGGTCAGGATGGGGGTGCCCTCGGGAAAGCGCCCCCGCTTGCCTGAGGGGGTGAAGACGACAAGGGGGTCGCTGCGGTTGGATGACATTGGAAATCCCGTTGCTGTACAAGGCCGGAGCCTAGACGGGGCCAGGGACGGGGGCAGGTTCGTTCCCGTCATATTGACCACGAGGAACGGCATCGCGGTGCGCCCTCGGCCCGTCGCAGGCCGGGCCTGCCGGTTTGGCGTTCACGATGACGAAACCGGGGCGCGGCAGCCGACCCGCCAGGCGCCGGCGTCGCTGCAAGCAGGCACGCGACAGATTGCGGCTTTCAATGTCGGCGCAAAAGTGAAATAGGGAAGCGCCAAACGATCCCTGCCGATGGAGTGCGCCATGGAGATTCGTGAGGCCCTGACCTTCGATGATGTTCTGCTTGTTCCCGCCGCGTCCGGCGTGCTGCCCAGCACCGCCGACACGCGCACGAGGGTCACCCGGCAGATCGACATGAACATTCCGCTGCTCAGCTCGGCCATGGACACTGTGACCGAGTCGCGCATGGCCGTCACCATGGCCCAGGCCGGTGGCATCGGGGTGATCCACAAGAACCTGGATATCGAAGCCCAGTCGCGCGAGGTGCGCCGGGTCAAACGCTTTGAATCCGGTATCGTCTACAACCCCGTCACCCTGACCGCGGACCAGACCATCGGTGATGCCCGCGCCCTGGTCGATCGCTACAATTTCACCGGCTTCCCGGTGGTTGACGGGGCGGGCCGCATCGTCGGCATCCTGACCAACCGCGACATGAGGTTCGCCGCTTCCGACGACATGCCGGTCAGCGCGGTCATGACCTCGGACAACCTCGCGATGCTGGCTGAACCGGCCGACCGCGCAGAGGCCAAGTCGCTGATGCAGGCCCGCCGGATCGAGAAACTGCTGGTCCATGACGGCGACGGCAGGCTGACAGGGTTGCTCACGCTCAAGGACACAGAGCAGGCCGTGTTGAACCCCACGGCCTGCAAGGACCACCTGGGACGACTGCGGGTGGCCGCGGCGACCTCGGTGGGCGAGGCGGGCTTCGCGCGGTCCGAGGCGCTGGTCGATGCCGGTTGCGACATCATCGTGGTGGACACCGCGCATGGCCATTCTCAGGGCGTGCTCGATGCCGTGACCCGGGCCAAGTCCCTGTCCAACGAGATCCAGATCATCGCCGGCAACGTGGCCACCCCCGAGGCCACCCGCGCGCTGATCGACGCGGGCGCGGATGCGGTCAAGGTCGGGATCGGGCCGGGATCGATCTGCACCACGCGCATGGTGGCCGGTGTGGGGATGCCGCAGCTGACGGCGGTGATGGAATGTGCCAGGGCGGCGGGGGACACGCCGGTGATCGCCGATGGTGGCATCAAGTTTTCCGGCGATTTTGCCAAGGCCATCGCGGCGGGCGCCTCCTGTGCCATGGTCGGCTCGATGATCGCGGGCACCGACGAAAGCCCGGGCGAGGTCATCCTGTATCAGGGCCGCAGCTTCAAGAGCTATCGCGGCATGGGCAGCATGGGGGCCATGGCGCGCGGCTCGGCCGACCGGTATTTCCAGTCCGATGCGGCCAGCGACAAGCTGGTGCCCGAGGGGATCGAGGGCCAGGTGCCCTACAAGGGGTCGGCCACGGCGGTGATCCATCAGTTGGTGGGCGGATTGCGCGCGGCCATGGGCTATACCGGCAACGGAACCGTCGAGGAGATGCGCAACAACGCCGAATTCGTGAAGATCACCGGCGCCGGGCTCAAGGAAAGCCACGTCCACGACGTCCAGATCACCCGCGAAAGCCCGAACTACCGGATGGCCTGATGACCCCGGCGGCACGGGTCGCGGCGGCCATCGAGGTACTGGACACGGTGCTGGCGGGGCAGGCGGCCGAGGTGGCCCTGTCGCGTTGGGGCCGGGCCAACCGTTTCGCGGGATCAAAGGACCGTGCCGCGATCCGCGACCATGTCTTCGACGTCCTGCGCTGCAAACGCTCCTTCGCCTGGCTCGGCGGCGTTGAGACCGGCCGGGGGCTGATGCTCGGGGCCTGTCGGGCGGCGGGGATCGCGCCGGACACGCTCTTTGACGGCAGCCGCTTCGGCCCTGCGCCGGTCGCGGCCGACGAGGCCGGAGCCCCGCTTGACGCGGCCCCGCGCCCGGTGCGGCTGGATGTGCCGGACTGGCAATTGCCCCTGTGGGAAAGAGGAGCTGCTGATCCCGATGCGGCGCTCGCGGCACTGCGCCATCGCGCGGGGGTCTTTCTGCGGGTGAACCGGCGCAGGACGGACCTGCCATCCGCGCGGTCGCGCCTTCGCGACGAGGGGATCGATACCGCCCCGGTGCCGGGAGCACCCCTCGCCCTGGAGGTTCTCACCAACCCGCGCCGCATTGGCGGCACGCATACCTTCACCGAGGGCCTGGTCGAGCTTCAGGACCCCGCCTCGCAGATGGCTGTCGCCCGGCTGGGGTTGCGTGACGGCATGCGTGTTCTCGATCTTTGTGCGGGCGGCGGCGGCAAGGCGCTGGCCATGGCCGCCGAGGCCGACCTGCACATCCTTGCACATGACATAGATCCGCGCCGCATGGGCGATATCGCCCCGCGCGCGGCCCGCGCGGGAGTGCGGATCGAGACCCTCGCCCCCGGGGAGATCCCGGGCCGCTTCGACCTGGTTCTGATCGACGCGCCCTGTTCGGGCAGTGGGACCTGGCGCCGCGCGCCCGAGGCCAAGTGGGCCCTGACGCCGGAGCGACTGGCAGAGCTGACCGAGCGTCAGGATGGGTTGCTGCGGCAGGGCGCCGATCTGCTGGCCCCCGGTGGACGGCTGGCCCATGCCACCTGTTCCGTCTTTGCGCAGGAGAACGAAGACCGGGTGACAGCCCTTCTAGCCGACCGGCCGCGGGCGCGGCTTGCCACGCAGATGCGGCTGGATCCTGCCGCCGCGCACGATGGGTTCTATCTTGCAATGATGGACGGGATAGCCTGACCCGTTAAGGTTGTATTTGAACCGCCCACTGCTAGGCTGAACGAAGTATTTAAGACCGCCTTAAGACTTCTGGCGTGAATTGGTGCCACCGAATCGAGAGGTGTGGTGCGTGACACAAACAGAAATCGCCCCCGACATCCGCCCCGGATCCGCCCCCGGATCGCGCCCGCCCGGCACGGGCCACGCGCCGCGGTCCCGGCCTCTGCCGATCTGGGTGCTCGCCCTGCCGGGGCTGGCCGCGCTGGGACTCGGGCTGGTCCAGCCGGACACGCCGTTGCGGCTGTCGCTGCTTGTCTTCGGTGCGGTCCTGGTTGTGGCCGCGGTCCTGGTGGGGGCGCGGCAGGCCTGGCGAGGGTTGCGACTGGGCCTGGCCGGGGCTGCAGTGGAACGGATCGTCATGAACGACGAGGCCGCCAGCCTGGTCAGCGACCCCGAGGGGCGCATTCTCAACCGCAATGCCGCGGCCGAGGCCCGTTTCCAGACCCCGGACACCGGGACACTGGGCCTCGCCTTTGCCGAGCTGTTCGCCGATCCCGGCGCGGTGGTCTACCGGCTTCACAGCAAGGCCCATGCCCTCGGGGCCGCGCGCGAGGACGTGGTCACCCGGCGCGGGCACCTGCGGCTTTGCGTGACCCAGCTGTACGCCGACCGCTACCTCTGGCGTCTCGAGGACATGAGCGATCGCGGCGGGGCGGTGCGCGCGGCCGACGCGCTCAGCCTGCCCATGCTCACCGCCGGGCCCTCGGGCACCGTGCTCTACATGAACGACGCCTTCCGCCGCCTGCTGGGCGGGCGGGCCAAGAAACTCGAAGGGGTTTTCAACGACCTGCCGCTGGTCTCCGGCCAGGTGCACCGGATCGCCGCCGCGCGCGGCGAGATCGAAAGCCTCGTGGCCGAAATCCCGAGCCACGGCGGACGCCGCGAGATCTACCTTCTGCCGGGCGATGGCGGCGGCGCGGCGCCCGTCGACATGGGCGAGAGCGCCCCGACCTGGGACGCCATAGACGAATTGCCCGTGCCGCTCCTGAAGATCGCCCCATCGGGCGAGGTTCTGGGCTCGAACCGCGAGGCGCGGATGCTGCTGGATCGGCCCGTGCCGGCGCAGACCCTTGTCACAGATCTCTTCGAGGGGTTGGGCCGGCCCCTTGTCGACTGGCTCGAGGAGGCGGCATCGGGCAAGGGCACGCTCAAGCCGGAATTCCTTCAGGCCAGGGGCCGCGACGAGGAACAGTTCATCCAGGTCTCTCTCAACCCGGCGGGTGATGCCGAACGCGACTACCTGCTGGCGGTTCTGAACGACGTGACCGAGTTCAAGTCACTGGAACAGCAATTCGTCCAGAGCCAGAAGATGCAGGCCATCGGGCAACTGGCCGGTGGCGTGGCGCATGATTTCAACAACCTGCTGACGGCGATCTCGGGGCATTGCGACCTGCTGCTGCTGCGCCACGACCAGGGTGACGGGGATTACGCGGACCTGGTGCAGATCAGTCAGAACGCCAATCGCGCGGCGGCGCTGGTGGGGCAGTTGCTGGCCTATTCGCGCAAGCAGAACCTGCAACCGGAGGTTCTGAACCTGCGCAATACCCTGTCGGACTCCACACATCTGCTCAATCGCCTAGTGGGCGAGACGATCACCCTGACGCTGGATCACGACCCGGGGCTCGACCCCGTCAAGGCCGACCGCCAGCAGTTGGAACAGGTGCTGATGAACCTTGTGGTCAACGCGCGCGACGCCATGCCCGATGGCGGCGACATCGGCATCCGGACCGAGAATGTCACACTGTCCGACCCCATGGAGCGGGACCGCGCCCGCGTTCCCGCCGGTCGCTATGTCTGCCTGTCGGTCACCGACACCGGCACGGGCATCCCGTCCGAAATCCGTGAAAAGATGTTCGACCCCTTCGTGACCACCAAGAAAACCGGAGAAGGGACCGGGCTTGGCCTGTCCACCGCCTATGGTATCATCAAGCAGACCGGCGGCTTCATCTTCGCGGACAGCGAAACAGCCAAGGGCACGCGCTTTTCCATCTACATCCCGGTGCATGACGGTCCCCTTGATCTGCCGGACCCCGGGACCGTGGCCGACCCGGTTCTGCCGCTGGAACGGGCCGAGGGCGTGATCCTGCTGGTCGAGGACGAGGCCCCCGTGCGTGCCTTCGCCGCGCGGGCCCTGAAGATGCGCGGCTACACCGTCTTCGAAGCCGAAAGCGCGGAGTCAGCGCTCGACCTGCTGGACGACCCCGAGGTCTCGGTCGATCTTTTCGTGACGGATGTCATCATGCCCGGCAAGGACGGCCCCACCTGGGTGCGAGAGGCGCTGGCCCAACGCCCCGGCGCGCGGGTGGTTTTCGTATCGGGCTACGCCGAGGAAACCTTCGGCGAGGACCAGAAGCGCATTTCGAACTCGGTCTTTTTGCCCAAGCCGTTCTCGCTTACCGACCTGACCCGCACGGTGGACGAACAGATGCGCGCGGCCTGCGCGCATTGACACCCGGGGCTGCGCGGCAAGATGCGCCCGCAACCGGATCCGGCGACCGGCCCGACCACCTGGCCGGGCAGCGGCCCGGCATGGTCAGGCCGCGTCCAGCCCCACCAGATGCGCGGCGCAGCCGGTCAGCGCGGCATAGTCGTCCTGAACGACATGTACCGAGAAATTGCCCATGAAGCCCGCGAAACGGCCCTTGTCGCGAAAGGCCTCGTCGAAGCCGAGGTCGCCGAGGAGCGGCGCGAAGGCCCGTGCCACGCCCCCCACCAGGTAGATGCCGCCGAAGGGCAGCTGGATCAGGGCCAGGTTGCCGCAGACCGTGCCCAGCATCCGTGCGAAGACCCGTGCCGCCTCGGTCGCCCGGGCGTCCGTCCCCGCGGCGCAGGCCTCCATGATCTGCCGGGCGGATTTCGCGGCGGGGGCGCCCGCCTCTTCGCCGAGGAAGGCATAGACCCGTTCCAGCCCGCGCCCCGAGAGAACGTCCTCGACCGCCGGGAAGCCATGCGCCGTCGAGACATACCGGCACAGGCGCAGTTCCTGTTCATTGCGGATCGGCAGGTTTGCGTGACCGCATTCCGAAGGCGGCACCAGCCGCGCCGCGCCAGTCTCGTGCACCGGCGCCGCGTTGAAGCCCGTGCCGACGCCCACGACCAGCCGGGGTGCCCCGGGATATGGCCTGTCGTCGCTGGTCCGGGTCATCACGGTCGTGACCGCCTCGGTGGGCAGGTGCCCCAGCGCATGGCCCTGCGCCTGCAGGTCGTTGAGCACCGAGACCGTCTCGGCGCGGGTCGCCCGCGCGATCGTGGCGGTGTCGATGGACCAGTCCAGGTTGGTCATCGAGGCGCGCCCGTCATGCACCGGTCCGGCCACGGCCACGCATGCGGCGCAGGTATCGACGTTCTCCTCTTCCTCGATGAAGCGGCGCAGCACCGTCTCGAGGCCCGGGTGATCGGAATTGGCATAGCGCCGCACGGTCCCGGGCAGGATCGCGCGGCCATCGGCCAGTGCGACGCGTGTATTGGTGCCGCCGATATCGGCGACCAGCGAAAGGGTATCAGCAGGGTGCGTCATGCGGGCCTCGGTCGGGACAGTGCGGGGCGTGCGCGGCAGGCGGGCCGCGGGGCCGTTAGCGCTAGCGTAATAGGCCGCCCGCGCCCCGGGTTTCAAGGGTCGAAGACCAGCATAACGGCGCATTGCCGTCTTTACGAGCGCGCGCGGCATCGCTACCTGTTCTTGCCATGGCCAAGACACCCCGAAACCGGACCCCCAGCGGCCGCGGCCAGCGCGACCTGACCGTCAAGGTCAAGTCCGCGCGCGGGCGCAAGAACTCTTCGACCCGCTGGTTGCAGCGCCAGCTCAACGACCCTTATGTGAAGCGCGCGCAGGCAGAGGGCTATCGCGGCCGTGCCGCTTTCAAGATCATGGAACTGGACGACAAGCTGGGCTTTCTCAAGCCCGGGGCGCGCGTCGTGGATCTGGGCTGTGCGCCCGGCGGCTGGTGCCAGGTGGCCGTTCCGCGGATCAACGCGCTGGGAGAACGGGCGGGCAAGCCGCAGGGCCGTCTGCTGGGCATCGACCTGCAGGAGGTCGAGCCGATCGCCGGGGCCGAACTGCACCAGCTGGACTTTTCCGACGAGGGGGCCGACACGCAGGTCAAGGCCTGGCTGGGCGGTCCGGCCGATGTGGTCATGTCCGACATGGCCGCCGCGGCCTCGGGCCACAAGCAGACCGACCACCTGCGAATCATGGCGCTTTGCGAGCTGGCCGCGCATTTCGCCTTCGACGTGCTGGACGAGGGGGGCACCTTCGTGGCCAAGGTGCTGGCCGGCGGGGCCGAAGGCGAGTTGCAAAAACTGCTCAAGCAGAAATTCACCAAGGTGGTGAACGTCAAGCCGCCGGCGTCACGCTCGGACAGTTCCGAGAAATTCGTGGTCGCGACCGGCTACCGGGCCGAGGGAGGAAGACCATGACCCATATCCTTGCGATCGACCAGGGCACCACGTCGAGCCGCGCGATCCTGTTCGACGCGGCCATGGTGCCCGCCCACGTGGCGCAGCGCGAGTTCACACAGCATTATCCGGCCAGCGGCTGGGTGGAACACGATGTCGCAGAGATATGGGACAGCGTTCAGGCCACCTGCGAAGAGGTTCTGGCACGGTCCGACGGCGTTGCCGCGATCGGCATCACGAACCAGCGCGAGACGACGATCGTCTGGGACAAGGCCACCGGCGAGGCCATCCACAGGGCCATCGTCTGGCAGGACCGGCGCACCGCCGATTTCTGCGAAGAGCTGCGCGCCGAGGGCTTCGAGACCGAGATCACCGCGCGCACCGGGCTTCTGGCGGATCCGTATTTTTCGGGCACCAAGCTGCGTTGGCTGCTGGAAAACGTCGAAGGTGCCCGGGCCCGCGCCGAGGCGGGTGAGTTGTTGTTCGGGACCGTCGACAGCTACCTGATCTGGCGCCTGACCGGCGGCCGGGTCCATGCCACCGATGCCACCAATGCCGCCCGCACGATGCTCTACAACATCCGCGAAGGACAGTGGGACGAGACCATCTGCGCCCGTCTCGGCATCCCGGTCGCCATGCTGCCGCAGGTCAAGGACTGCGCCGCCGATTTCGGAACAGCCCGGATCGCGGGCCAAAACCTCGCGATCCGAGGCGTTGCAGGCGACCAACAGGCCGCGACCATCGGCCAGGCCTGTTTCGACCCGGGCATGCTGAAATCCACCTACGGAACGGGGTGCTTTGCCCTGCTCAATACCGGGTCCGAACTGGTCACCAGCCGCAACCGCTTGCTGGGCACCATCGCCTACCAGTTCGAGGGCCGCCCGACCTATGCGCTGGAAGGGTCGATCTTCATCGCCGGGGCCGTGGTGCAGTGGCTGCGCGACGGGCTGGGCATCATCGCCAAGGCCGCGGATACGCACACCCTCGCCGAGAAGGCCGACCCGAACGTCGAGCTTTACCTGGTGCCGGCCTTTACCGGGTTGGGTGCGCCGCACTGGGATTCGCAAGCCCGCGGGGCGATCTTTGGCCTGACGCGCAACGCGGGGCCGGCCGAGTTCGCCCGCGCCGCGCTGGAAAGCGTGGGCTTTCAGACCCGCGACCTCCTGGAGGCGATGAAAGCCGACTGGGACGGGGCCGGGGAGGGGGTTCTGCGGGTTGACGGAGGCATGAGTGCCAGCGACTGGGCCATGCAATTCCTGTCCGACATCCTTGGCGCCCCCGTGGATCGGCCCGCCGTGCTGGAAACCACCGCGCTGGGGGCGGCCTGGCTGGCGGGAATGCAGGTGGGGCTCTACCCCGACCAGGCGGGATTTGCGGAAAGCTGGGCGCTCGATCGCCGGTTCGAGCCGGCCATGGCGCCGGAAAAGCGCGACCGCCGCTAC
>Ga0209931_1000098_pt1 | contig 45331 bp, 41 predicted proteins | sample SalPonR1_B_D1_MG_FD_185697 | JGI IMG/M metagenome (GOLD analysis project Ga0209931, IMG submission 185697) | Salt pond soil microbial communities from South San Francisco under conditions of wetland restoration - Salt Pond MetaG R1_B_D1_MG... ...
TTTCCTTAAGTCGGGAAGAAAAAGAAAATAATGCTCTTTTCTAACTTTAAGCTCTTTAAAATTAGAAAACTCTGTTATCAACTTCGATAATTTATTATTATTATCATTTATAACACTTTCAGAACCATTATTAAACATTATCATCTTATTTATTTCTGGCTGGATTGTGTTTTTGCACTCTTCTACTGCTTTTTTTAAAAGGTCTTCATCGTTAATTGTTGCAGAATCATTTTGTTGTTTTTCATTTAGCTCTTCTAGCTTTTTTTGGATTTCTTCCAGAATTGGAAGCATTTGATCATTTTCTTTCATAATTTTTCTATTTATCTGGTTAAATCATTATCATTTGAACGTTTTCTCTTTTTCTTCCTTTTCTTTATTTCTTCTTCATCTCCATCTCTGTACCCATATCCATTATTAAAATTTAGTAGCATACCAGGATTAGAAGTGTTTTCGCGTTCTATAAAATCATACTGGCTTTGTTTTTCTTTAGGTTCTTGGGTCTCATAAGATATTTTTATTGAAAACTCCTGTTTTTGATTACTTTCAAGCTTGGCCTGAATTTGTTTTAGGCTAAATTTTTTATTGATGGATGAACCTTTAAACTTCCATTTATCTACCTGAAAAGATATACCATAAACCCGTCCTGTACTTTGTTTATGCAATAGCATTTTGATATTGTTTTCTGATAAAACATCTGCCAGTTCATTGAAAGAACTAACTTTCTTCTGGAATAATGCATCATTAAGATTCTCTGATATTTCCTTTTTGTACTTTTCCTTAATCGGGATTTTATCCTTATAGGTTTTAGGCCCTTGCTCTCTTGCAATGGTGAGATTGTATTTTAATTCGAGTATATCACAGGCACGGGCAGTTCTGTTTTTGCAGTAATAATCATTAACAACTTTTCCGTCATACCCCACCCGATTGGCAAGAACGTGGAAATGGCTGTGTATGTGGTTATTTTTATTATGCTTTACCACGATGAATTGATTTTGATTTAGATCAAACCCTAATTCATTAAGATAGTCTTTAGCAATGTCAACCATCATTTTATTTGTAACTTCATCATCATAGGCAAATGATATTGAAGTATGCCATACAGGTTTTGAAACATCCCGTTTTTCATCAGCAACAGCAATAAACTGTTTGGCTATATAATTGGGATCTTCACCACAAACTCCACTTTTTAATAACAGTTCGGCATTTTCTTGTTCGAGAATATAACGAATAACACCGACAAAACCTTTACCTGTATTTGTTATACCAATCATATAATTTGATTTATAACAATCCTGATTTCTTTAATTGTTTGGTGAATATCTTCATGAATATATTCACCGGTATTTACTCTCTTAGCCATCTGATTTAAATTATTATCCATTCCAATTAGCTTTCTTAGAGCGCTTTTTTCATTTTCTGATCTTATTTTTTTTGCTTTGATATCTCTTTTCAAAATTGCTTCCCTGGCAAACTTAGCATTTGTCATTCCGCATTTTTGAGCCTTATTTTTGATTATGGCAAGCTCATTTCGGCTTAACCTTATCTTTAATATTTTATCTCTTTTTAGTTTTTTCATTTTTTAGCAAAGCGTTAAAAAAAATCAAGATGATGAAGGGCAGGGTTAAAACGGAAGTTTTAAAATAGTGCCCTATCATCACGTCTTGCTCCCCGCTCACAAATTACTGTTGTAACGAATTTAAAGTTCATTGCTTTAGTATTATCATTCAATTTCATTAATTATCAATTCACTTTTTTTGATTAATTAAAAATTCGTTTAAATCTTTGAATGGATAAAATGTATGCGATTGATCAATTATCCAGGGAACTTCTTTTATTATCTTATAAAAACAATCTTTACCTGGTTGATCATTGTCCAGATAAACAAGTACTTTTTTGTATTTCTTAAGAATAGAAATAGCTGATTCATGCATTGAAGTAGAGTTTAATATCAGATGATCTTCCGGTTGATTAGACCAATTTAGAATTAGATAGGAAATATAATCTAGCCACCCTTCCCAGACTAATATAGTTGAGCTTCTGTTTAACCTTGTTGTGATTGCTTTTTTTCCGATACAATTTTTATAGAATTTATTTCTTAATTCATAACCACCGAGATCATTTTCGAAGGCTATTCCAAAATACAACTTATCATCTTTTGTATACCATACTTCTTTTAGTTCGTGTTTAACCGCTTCTAAAGGTTTAATAGCTCTGTATTCCAAATAATCCAATAAGGCTTTATGTTTAACAAATGGTCTCACGTTTCGAATTTTAATACTGGAATTTTCTATAAACTCTTGCTTATGAAAAGAAAAAGAAATTGGAGAACCATCAATAAATTTTAATGCCTTGCTTCTATCGCAGTTGTGCCATTTCATAACAAAATCAATAATATCTCCATGTTCTCCTGAACCGAAGTCGTGCCATTTATTTTTACTATTTACAATAAAAGAAGCTTCCTTTTCCAGCCGAAAGGGAGAAAAATAAAAAGTTGTATCTCCAGATTTTCTTTTAGGTTTAAAATTATGTTTTTGAAGAAAATCATTCAATGATATTTGATTTGCTTGTTTGCAGTTCATATTTTCAAGTTCTAAGATTAATATTAGTGATGAAATTGATGAATTGATGATATAAACTATCAATCAATGATTTACAAGTCATCAAAACCGTCATCAGTTTATTGCTATGATGACTTTTTCTTTTTTCTTTTCATCAGCAAGTTTTTTGATGACAAAATGATGACAAAGTGATGACACACCTAACTCTTTCATATAAAGTAATTGCTCTATTCATCATCAAAATCATCAAAATTTTCAATAAAAAAAGTTTTTTCGAATTCATAGTACCTACCTTTTGCCTTCTCAGCATGAACAGTTCCATCTGGACAAAGCGTAAATCGAGTATAACCGTATGAATTTTGAGCTTGTTTTAAACTCCATTTATTTTTTAAAATATATTTAATACCGGACAAATCTGCCTTTGAATAATTATTCTGCAATAATTTTGTTATATCAAAAGCAGAATAAAATACTCTATCAACATTCTCAATTTCCATTACGACCTTGATATAATTAACTATTTCTCTTTCCATCCTACTCCTATTAGAAAACTTAACTCTTTTTAAAGCTTCTGTTTCAATATCCTTTGGATCAAACCACATACGGGATACTTTCTTATATATCATTGGTCTTTTCGATAAAAAATCTAAAAAAGCAGGTATCTCAGAAATTAATATATCAAGCAAATTGTTTAGGTTATCCTTTAGGATTCCGTCAAATGTTGGAACTTTTCTAACCCAGAAACGAGTCTCTTCCGGATCAATTTTTATAAAGTTAAATTCGTTATTGCTGCACAATATAAACTTCCCAAAAAATTCAATTTCAGACCTATCTTTCCCTTTGGCTTCAGCTTTAAATGTTTTTGCAGTACTCAAATTCTTTATGCGTTCAGTATCTTCAACTTTATCTAATAGAACTTCATCCACAGCTACTATCAATTTATTTGCCCAATCGCTGTTAAATTGGCTCCGAAAATCACTATTCGTATTTAAAGTGGCGTTCTTTCCAAAAATTGCTTTTATCCAATTTAGAAAAGTTGTCTTACCGGTACCGCGAACATTTGATACCAAGCATATCACATACTGTAGATGAGTTGGTTCTTTATATAAAAGAGTAAGATAATCTAAAGCAATATTTTCTTGATCTTGGAAGATATGTTTAATAAACTCAAGAGTAAACTCGCAATCACCAGGTTTAGGTATATAATCCAACTCATTGTATTCATTATAAAAACCATGTATTTTTTCATTTTCGTCTTTAATTGGTGGTATTACCTTCTGATAATTAGTATGAGATGGAATACAACAAAAACCATTAAACTTTGGTATATCTGCAATAAAGTCTTTCCCATGATCTGCTTTTATGGTTTCTATATTCCAGGGGACTAACTGTTCTATTGTATCTCCTGATGATAAAGGTTTTCTTACTTTTTTATAATAAGTTGTCTGTACTCGGATATATTCATTTTTATTATTAAATTTGTCCATACGTTTTATATTAAAATGTTATTAGAAAGAAATTAATTAGAGTCCTTGCTGCAACAAGGGCTTTTTATTTTTGAGAATTTGATAGAATAAACTCTTTTATCTCAGATTTATTAAAAAAAATGACACCCCCAAATTTGTAAAAAGGCAGCTCTTTTTTACTCGTCTTTTTATAAAGTAGTGATTTTGATACATTGAAATAATCAGAGCATTCTGATATGCTCAGTAAATCCTTTGAAGAGTGTTTAACAGATTTTAGAATCTTTTCGCTTATCCCATAAAGATCATCAAGTTTTTCTTTAATACTTGTTTTTAAATGATCTTCATTCTGAATCGAATCATTAGAATTCAATTCACTTGCAATGCTGTCAAATAAATCTTTTAATACATTGGCAGCATCTTTTTTGTTTGAGATTTTTAATTTATCCATAAAATTTACAATGATTTGTTTTTGTTTACATATGCAAATCTTGGAAAAACAAAATCTTATAACAAACTTATTTTAAGGAGTTTAACTATTGTGGTGCAGAGAGCACTTTTTTTTTATTAATTTATTAAGAAATTTATCCAATTTATCAATTTTATAATTCCTTTTTGGTGTTTTCTTTTTTATTAAAGCTGTTTTATATTTAAGCGAACTAGCTAAATCTTTATTAGTAATATACCTGCTAGTTCCATTTTGCATTTTAATTTTAAAACATTTATGTCTTGCAATACTTTCCCACAAATGATCATGTTTAATGAAACCTTTCTTTGATAAAAAAGAATATATATAAGCTACATAACCTAATTGTTTAAATTTAATAATTATTGGTGCAGAAATAAATTGATTAGTTTTATAAAAATCCAATTTAGCTTTATCTTCCGTAACAATACCATTTCTCCCTTTAAACAATAATGAAAGAACAAAATGATCTGTACCTTTTTCAAAAAATTTACCAATAGTATATTTAGCTAACTTTTGGGCTAGGTTGTATTCAAGTGTCGATGCATAAATTAGATGTTCTGGACACTTAAACCCTGTGTAAGTATATAACTTGTATCTGATATCTTTAGCTTTGACGGATAGCTCTTCTTTTTCATCATTTTTTATCTTAGAAAGTGATTCAATAATCTCGTTTATTAATTTTTTGGATAAATCTAAATCTCTATTTCTTATTCTATCGGAAACAATATCAAGGTACATAAGCTTATTCCTAGTATTATCATAACAAGGTATATTAATACTCTTTTTATAAAATTTAAAAAAAGGATTAAACAACATATCTGGAGGTGTTACCTCTAAAGGAAATTGCAAACCAGTAAACCTATAATAAAAATCTATTAATTCTATCATATATTCTTTTAACATATCATAAAGAACTTTATTCATACTCTTGGCTATCCGAAATAAATGATCTGGTCTTTTTATACCAAGCATATTGATATAATTTTTTATTCTTTCAATATCGAGAAACTTTAGTAAGATATGTTCATAAAACTCATGCTGTAAGGTACCAGCCTGAGATTGAATAACTCGTATAAATAAATCATTTTGCTTTTCATCATTCTCTTCAATGTAATAATCTATAAGTTCATATTTTTTAATAAAATACTCTTTATGGTCAATTACATGCTTTTCTAAGGAGTTTTTTTCAAAAATAGATTTAAGTCCTGCTTGTTCATTCAAGTATCGTTCTCTAAAGCGACTTTCAAAAACACTAAAACTTATTTTATTTTTTATCCATTTTTTATTCACTTGCCTTAAAAAAAAGTTTTGATCATTAATTTTAAGAATTCTTTCATTTATTGAATCCATGTAAAAAATTTATAAATATTTAGCCATGAAGATAAAAAGAAAAAATATGAAAGAAAAAGAAAAACTTGAATAGGAATTGTTAATAATCAGGTTATTTGTTTAACCTATGTTTAACCTGGGGTAAAATAAAAAAGGTTAGCGAAGTGCTAACCTTTTGATTTTCAGTAGTGGGAGATACTGGATTCGAACCAGTGACCCCCTGCTTGTAAGGCAGGTGCTCTGAACCAGCTGAGCTAATCTCCCTTTTATTTTTAAGAACTCCTGATTTCGTGACCCTCCCGACAGTTAGTCGGGATGCGCTGAACCAGCTGAGCTAATCTCCCTTTTATTTTTAAGAACTCCTGATTTCGTGACCCTCCCGACAGTTAGTCGGGATGCTCTGAACCAGCTGAGCTAATCTCCCTTTTATTTTTAAGAACTCCTGATTTCGTGACCCTCCCGACAGTTAGTCGGGATGCGCTGAACCAGCTGAGCTAATCTCCCTTTTATTTTTAAGAACTCCTGATTTCGTGACCCTCCCGACAGTTAGTCGGGATGCACTGAACCAGCTGTCCCGATAGATATCGGGATAATCTCCCTTATTTCAAGAACTCGCTTTGTTTGCAAAAGCGATTGCAAATATAAATCTCTTTTTTAATCTACAAAAATATTTTTTGCTTTTTTTCAAAATATTATACGGCCTCCGCTACCACAAATGTACTTCCACCTATGAAAATCAAATCATTATCCTCCGCATATTTTTTTGCATTTGCTAAAGCAATTTGAACCCCCGGGTAAGTTTTTCCGGTTAGTCCGGCAAACGCTGCTTTTTCTGCCAGTACTTTTTCATCCAATGCCCTGGGTATACTTGACCTGGTAAAATAATAAACAGCATTTTTAGGTAATATTTTCAATATTTTATCAACATTTTTATCATTCACCACTCCAAAAATAATATGCAAATGCTTATGTGGCGTTTGTTTCAATTGTTCTATCGAATAACTCAACCCTTCAATATTATGGCCAGTATCGGCAATGGTTAAAGGTTTGTTATTTAAAACCTGCCAGCGTCCGAGCAAGCCGGTATTTTTCACTACATTAGAAAGGCCATTATACAAATGATTATCAAGAATTAAGAATTCTATTTTTTTCAGAATTTTTACAGCAGTCAATACTGTTAAAAGATTTTTCTGTTGATAGTCCCCGCCCAAATCAATCTTTAAGTCACGAAAAACAATATCCCCCTTTTCATCCTTTATATTAAATACCGGCTTAAAATCAACAGATTGCATAGCGTAATCGATAAAATATTTTTGATCGGCAAATAGTATCTCAGCATTTTTTTGCTGTGCAGTCTCAATAAACGTTTTTTGGGTTTCTACTTGTGTTTCACCTATAATTACCGGCGTTTTTTCTTTAATAATGCCAGCCTTTTCCTTTGCGATTTTTTCAAGGGTATCGCCTAAAAATTGTGTATGGTCCAATCCAATATTAGTAATTACAGACAATATCGGCTGAATAATATTGGTGGAATCCAATCTTCCGCCCATACCAACCTCCACAACAGCAATATCAATATTTTTTTTTGCAAAATAATCAAAAGCAAGGGCAACCGTCATCTCAAAAAACGAGGGTTGAATTCTTTCAAAAAAGGGCTGATGCTGCTTAACAAAATCAACCACATGTTTTTTTGAGATCATCTCGCCATTAATCTTTATCCGCTCTCTAAAATCTTTTAAATGTGGGGAAGTATATAAACCTACTTTATATCCGGCTTGCTGTAAAACAGATGCTAACATATGTGAAACAGAACCTTTACCATTGGTACCTGCAATATGTATTGATTTAAATTTTGTATGCGGATGATGAAAATAATTATCCAGTGTCAGGGTATTATCCAGATTATCTTTATATGCAGCTTTGCCGTCCCTTTGATACATGGGCAATTGATTAAAAAGCCACTCCAATGTTTCATTATATGTCATACCTACATTTTTACGGCTCAAAAGTAATCAATTTTACCATTGATTAGGATGGATTCTTTCCTTTTTAAATCGTTCAGGTAGTTCTTTTTCTTCATTAGGATAACCAATGGAAATAAGTGACAAAGGTTGTATATTATCCGGAAATTGAAATAAATCTTTTATTGCATTTTTCCGCTCTTCTCGGGGGTATAGTCCCAGCCATACAGCTCCCAATCCTAAACCATGTGCTGCAAGCAAAATGTTCTGTGTAGCAGCAGAGCAATCAACTACCCAATATCCTTTGCTTAACTCTAATTGTTCATCACCGCAAACAATAATAGCCCATTTAGCCTCAGTTAACATCTTTGCATAAGGATGAATTTTACTTATTTTGTTTAATAATTCACTGTCATCAACAATTACAAAATGCCAGGGTTGCTGATTTCGTGCCGAAGGAGCATACATTCCTGCTTTTACTACTTCGTAAATTTGTTCTTTTGTAATCTCTTGATGCGTATATTTTCTTATACTTCTCCGTGTTAAAATACCTTGAATTATTTCCATAGCTTTAATTTTGTTAATAAATTTATACAAAAATAAAATCGATAATGATTTAAAAAAATAAAAAATTACTACATTGCCTTTACATTAAATACAAACAACTATGAAAAAGAAAAACAAAATTTTCGTAATAGATACTAATGTTATCTTACATGATTTTAATTGTTTATATAAATTTCAGGAAAATAATATTGTATTACCTATTGTTGTTCTGGAAGAGCTAGATCACCTTAAAAAAGGTGAAAACCAAATTAACTTTAATGCCCGTGAATTTACGCGTGAATTAGATAAAATTTCGGGTGACAAACTCTTTAATGATGGGATATCTTTAGGAAAAGAATTGGGGAAATTATCGATTGTTACCGGGAAACCTTTTTCAGAAAAATTGGAATCTTCATTTCCAGAACAAACTCCCGATCACCGAATACTAGCCATTACAGAATATGTAAAAGAAAAAAATAAAACAACCGAAGTTATATTGGTAAGTAAGGATATTAATCTGAGGATGAAAGCTAAATCCCTTGGGATTCTGGCTCAAGATTACAAAAGTGACCAGATTAGAGATATTGATAGAATCCATAAAGATGTAGAAACGGTTGAAAATGTGAGTGATGAATTAATATCAAAACTTTATGAATCGCATGAAGGTGTAGCTGTAGATGAATTTAAACTCGATCCACTCCCCCACCAATATTTTATCTTAAAAGGACAAAAATCTTCGGCATTGGCTCATTACGAACCTTTGAATAAGGTTTTGCAACGGATAGAAAAACAAAGAACTTATGGTATTGATCCGCGAAATGCAGAACAAACATTTTCGTTAGATGCACTAACACGTCCCGATATCCAGCTTGTAGCTCTTACCGGAAAAGCCGGAACCGGAAAAACATTGCTTGCACTAGCTGCTGCTTTACATCAGGAAACGAAGTTTAATCAAATCCTTTTAGCAAGGCCCATTGTACCATTGGCTAACCGCGACCTGGGATTTTTACCAGGCGATGTACAAGAAAAAATTCTTCCTTATATGCAACCACTGTTCGACAACCTTTCAGTGATAAAAAACCAGTTTAAATCGCAAAGCAAAGAATATTTAGCGATTGAAGAGATGCAAAAAACAGAAAAGCTAATAATTAGCCCTTTAGCATATATTCGCGGTAGAAGCTTGTCTAACTCATTCTTTATTGTCGACGAAGCACAAAACCTAACTCCACACGAGGTAAAAACAATTATTACCCGTGCAGGTGAAGGGACAAAAATGATATTTACCGGGGATATTCATCAGATCGACTCACCCTATCTGGATATGAAATCGAATGGATTAAGCTACCTTGCCGATAGAATGAAAGGACAGGAAATTTTTGCGCATGTTAATCTAGTAAAAGGAGAACGCAGTTATTTAGCCGAATTGGCAAGTGATATTTTATAACGTTGATAATATGCACAAACAACTATTTATTGTTCGTCACGGGAAATCATCCAGAGATTATGGGAACATATCGGATATCGACCGTCCGCTAAAAGAAAAAGGAGTTAACGATGGTTATATAATGGCTGAAAGACTTTTGGCTAAACAGCTAATACCTCAAAAAATTATGTCAAGCCCGGCCATACGGGCTTTACATTCTTTAACTATTTTTGCACGCGTGTTTGGATATCCTTACCAAAATATTGAAATTAATGAAACAATGTATTTTGCAGATAAAAATAAGATGTTATCGCTTATAAAGCATACGCCAAACCATATCGAATCGTTGATGCTATTCGGACATAATCCTACTTTTACTGACCTGTCCAATCATTTTCTTAACAAAACAATTGAAAATGTACCCACAACTGGGCTGGTATGGTTAAAATTTAAAATAAACGATTGGGCAAAAATTAATAAGAGCAACCTTGTTGAATATTTTTTTGATTATCCTAAAAATCAAATCTAAAAAGCAACGTTTTGAAAATATTAAAATTTGCTGCCATAGATATCGGAACTAATGCCATAAGGCTTTTATTTACCAATATCATCCAAAATGGAGATTCACCAACTTTTAAAAAATCATCCATCATTCGGGTTCCTATACGGCTGGGAGCCGATGTTTTTACAACAGGAAAAATTGGAGAGACCCGAAAACAAAAATTAATTGATGCCATGGTTGCTTTTCAACATTTGATGAAAGTTCATGATGTTATTCGATATAGAGCCTGTGCCACATCAGCTATGCGAGAAGCTAAAAACGGCAAACAACTGGTTGAGTTAATTAAAAACAAAGCAGATATCCATATCGAGATTATTGACGGGAAAACCGAAGCCGAAATCATTTATCACAATCGTATTGTAGATATGTTGGATAACCACTATCCCTATCTTTATGTTGATATTGGTGGCGGAAGTACTGAAATTACCTTATTCTTTAATAAACAGGCATTAATATCACATTCATTTAATATTGGCACGATCCGATTACTTAATCAACAAGTTGATGATAAAACATTTAATGAATTAAAATCAAAACTAAAAAAAATTAAAAAGTTATACCCGGAGCTTAAAATTATCGGTTCGGGAGGAAATATAAATAAGCTACTGAAGCTTTCGCGAAAAAAAGAAGGCAAACCGTTGCCTGCAGAAACACTTAAAAAAATTTACAATGAAATTAAAAATTACACTTACGAAGAGCGTATCAAGATTTTAGGGTTAAATATCGACCGTGCAGATGTGATAATTCCAGCCTCCGAATTGCTTTTTAAAATTGTAAAATGGTCGGGAGCTAACGAAATTATTGTACCTAAAGTTGGTATTGCTGATGGAATTATCCGTAAGCTATATGATGAGTACCTGAAGGAAAAAAATTAAATTAATTGCCTAACTTTGCCTCTTCGAAAAAAAAGTGACAAAATGAAAAAACAAGAGGGTAAAGGGAGAAAAGTTGCGTTTCACACACTTGGTTGTAAATTAAATTTTTCGGAAACATCTACCATTTCCAGATTATTTAAAGATGTTGGTTTTGAGGTTGTTAATTTTAATTCCAATGCAGATATATATGTTATCAACACCTGCTCGGTAACCAGCCATGCTGATAAAAAATGTAAACAAGCCATAAGAAAAATACAACATAACAATCCAGGTGCCTATATAGCTGTTGTTGGTTGTTATGCTCAATTAAAAGCCAATGAAATTGCTGATAACTTAGGGGTTGATTTAGTACTTGGAACCAATGAAAAATTCAATATTTTAAATTATATCGACGATTTAAGCAAAAACGAAACTCCACAAGTTTACTCCTGTAAAATTGAATCCGTTGACCGATTTGATTCGTCACATTCCGAAGCCGATCGTACAAGGTCGTTTTTAAAAGTTCAGGATGGTTGCGACTACTCCTGTTCATACTGTACAATTCCATTAGCCAGAGGAAAAAGCCGAAATAAAAAAATTTCCGATCTAGTTTACGAAGCATCCCAAATTGCTCAATCCGGAATTAAGGAAATAATTTTAACCGGCGTAAATATTGGTGATTTTGGTAAATCAACCGGGGAAAATTTTTATGACCTGTTAAAGGCGCTTGAAAAAGTGGAAGAAATTGAACGAATACGTATTTCATCGGTAGAACCAAACTTATTAAAAGATAAAATTATTGAATTAGTTTCCAAATCCCAAAAATTCCTAAACCACTTTCATATCCCGCTTCAATCGGGTTGCAATAAAATTTTAGCTAAAATGAAGAGGCGATATAACCGCGAGTTATTTCAATCGCGTATAGAAAAAATCAAACAATTAATGCCCGATGCATTTATCGGAGTGGATGTAATTGTTGGTTTCCCGGGCGAAACTGATGAATATTTTGAGGATACTTATCAATTCCTTAAAAATATAGATGCATCGTTTTACCATGTTTTTTCTTATTCAGAGCGGCCAAACACAAAATCAGCTTCATTTAGCGATAAAGTTCCACAAAAAATCATCCATGAACGAAGCAAATTATTGCATCAACTGGCCGAAAAAAAACAAAAAGCATTTTACCAAAAAAACTTAGGTAAAAAAGCTAATGTACTTTTCGAATCGAATAATAAAAACGGATTAATGTTTGGATTTACCGAGCATTATATCAAAGTGGAAATCCCTTTTAACCGTTCATTAATTGGTGAAATAAAACCGGTAAGATTAATTAAATTATCAAAAAGTGGAAATGTCAACGCTGAGATGCTTTAAAAAATGTTAATAAAATAGCTCTTCAGCTTATCGTTTATTATCTTTGAAAACAAAAAAAGTTATGGATCTTGAAAAGATTTGTCAGCAAGTAATTGATTTAACCCGAAATACAGGGAAATTTATTCTTAACGAGAAGAAAAACAATACGAATATCCGTTTTGAAGAAAAAGGCTTACACGATTTTGTAACTTATGTAGACAAAACATCTGAACAAAAACTGGTAGAAGGATTAAATGTTATTTTACCGGAAGCAGGATATATTGTGGAAGAACAAACAACCACAACCCAGGGCGAAACTTACAACTGGATTATTGATCCGCTGGACGGAACAACTAATTTTATCCATGGAATTACACCTTTTGCCATAAGTATTGCTTTAAAAGAAAATGATGAAATTATCCTGGGTGTTGTTTATGAGTTTGGGCTCGACGAATGTTTTTATGCTTGGAAAGGAAGCCCTTCCTATTTAAATGGGAAAGAAATTAATGTTTCGAAAAACAAAAATATTAATGATAGTTTAATTGCTACAGGTTTCCCATACTACGATTATGACAGACTTAACCCATTTTTAGAATCGTTAGAATATTTTATGAGAAACACCCATGGCATTCGTAGATTAGGTTCTGCAGCAACCGATTTAGTTTATGTGGCCTGCGGACGTTTCGAAGCTTTTTATGAATATAGCTTAAGTTCCTGGGATGTTGCTGCCGGAGCATTTATCGTTCAACAAGCCGGAGGAAAAGTTTCTGATTTTAAGGGAGAAAATAATTATATCTTTGGAAAAGAAATTGTTGCGGCAAACAAAAGTGTTTTCGATAATTTCTTAGCTATTGTCAAACAATATATGAACAAATAAACGGTGAAAAGAATCGGAGGATATTTATTTCAGGCCACAAGCTGGCTGTTTAGCAGAGCCCCTCATTTTATTTTATATGGTATTGCCGATATAATTTATGTTTTTCTTTTTTATATTATTGGATACCGAAAAAAAGTAGTTTATCAGAATTTAAAAAATTCTTTTCCGGAGAAATCAGACCAAGAAATAAAATCCATCCGGAAAAAATTCTTTCATCACCTGAGCGATATTTTTGTCGAAAATATTGCCCTGATAAAGATGAAGCCTGAGCGTATTAGTAAAATGGTTGAATTTAAAAATCATGAAATTCTTAACAATTTATACCATCAAGGGAAAAGCATTGTGGGGGTTACAGCACATTATAGTAACTGGGAAATTTTTATCACATTACCTCTTTTTTCGCCCCATACTACACTTTGTGTATACAAACCATTAAACAATAAATTTTTTGACCGTGCATTTTATAAAATGCGGGCAAAATTTGGAGAGGTTCCTGTTACAATGAAAGATGCCTATCGTACAATCCTTCAGTTCAATAAAAATAACAAACTAACTATTTTAGGACTTATATCGGACCAACGACCACCAAAAAGAAGCAGTAATTACTGGACTACTTTTCTTAATCAGGAAACACCTGTTTTTTTAGGGCCTGAGAAAATTGCTCAGAAACTAAATGCTGCTGTAGTTTATACTCATGTTGACAAAATAAAAAGAGGGAAATATTTATTAATTCCAACATTACTGTTTGAAGAAGCCAGGAATTGTAAAACGAATGAAATTACGGAAGCCCATTTAAGATTACTCGAAAAATATATCCAGGAGAAACCCGAATATTGGTTATGGTCGCATAAGCGATGGAAACATAAAAGAGACCCGAAAATTCCCATGCATAAAAAACTTTTGTAAATGGTTAAAACCGCTGTTGTAATCCTCAACTGGAATGGAAAAAAATTTTTAGAGCAATATTTACCTGCTTTAACAAAATTCACCAATTATCCCGATACCGAAATAGTTATTGCTGATAATTTTTCAACCGACGATTCGATTGATTTTTTAAATCAAAACTATCCTTCATTAAAAATCATTAAACTGGATAAAAATTATGGTTTTACAGGCGGGTATAACCGTGTATTAAAAAATATTGATGCAAAATATTATATTTTAATCAACTCGGATATTGAGGTTACAGAAAACTGGCTCAATCCGTTAATTGATTTAATGGATTCCGATGATAAAATTGCAGCCATACAACCAAAAATCAAAGCATATCATCAAAAGAACCACTTTGAATACGCAGGTGCCTCTGGAGGTTTTATCGATAAATTGGGCTACCCGTTTTGCCGTGGGCGAATCCTCGATACGCTGGAAAAAGATACCGGCCAATATAATGATGTGCGGGAAATATTTTGGGCTACAGGAGCATGTATGGTTATTAGAGCTAAGCTATTTCACCATTTTGGAGGTTTTGATGATGATTTCTTTGCTCATATGGAAGAAATTGACCTTTGCTGGAGGTTAAAGAATTCAGGATACAAAATATTTGTTCAACCCAAATCTGAGGTATTTCATGTAGGAGGAGGAACTTTACCTATAAGTCCTTTTAAACTTTATCTTAATTATCGGAATAACCTATTCTTGCTCTATAAAAACCTACCCACTGGGAAGTTATTTCCCACAATTTTCATACGAATGGTTTTAGATGGCCTTTCGGCATCTATTTATTTACTAAAATTTTCCTTTCGCAATTTTACAGCCGTTTTTAAGGCACACATCCATTTTTATCAATCATTAAAAAAACTTCGATTGAAACGAAAAAAATTACTTTTAGATCGTAGCAATAGTAATCACAAGGAAATACTAAAAGGAAGCATTATAATAAAATATTTTTTTTGCAAAAAAAAGTTTTTCTCCCAACTAAAGGGGCTAAATTGATAGCATACTCTCCAGGTCATTAAATCGCTTATGATAATCATCCATTGACCGTTTAATAACTTCATGTGCTTCATCAATACCATAAGTATGGGTAATTTCTGTATTTGCCTTATTACCAGGTAAGTCTTTATAGGTAAGAAAATAGTGTTTCAGCCGGTCAAGAATCAAATCAGGACAATCAATAATATCCTTATAATCACCATATACGGCATCATTATTTAATACGGCAATTATTTTATCATCAGCCTCATCACCATCAATCATTCGAAAACCTCCAATAGGCCTTGCTCTAACTAAAATATCGCCGTGGGTAATTTCTTTTTCGGTTAAAATACAAATGTCTATCGGATCTTTATCGCCTAATATTTTACTATTTCCTGTTTTTTCGGCACAAAAAGCTGCTACCCGATCGCCACTAAACGTTTGTGGAATAAAACCATATAACGCCGGCACTACATTCGAATATTTTTGTGGCCTGTCTAATTTCAAATAACCGCTTACTTTATCTACCTCATATTTAACGGTGTCGGTAGGCACCATTTCAATATAACAGGTTAATACTTCTGGAGCTTCTTTCCCAATTTCAACACCATGCCATGGGTGCGATTTATATCTTAATCCCATTAATTTTCCTACAATTGGATCCATTATCTTATTTCCCATAATATCTACTTATAAAAATTCAACAATTCTTTCTAAACGATTCCCTCGAGAACCTTTTATTAATATATTGGACCCTTTAACTGGGTTTTTGTTCAACCAATCTATGAATAAATCAACATTAGCAAATTGTAAAACATTATCACCTACTTTTAAAGAGGCAAAGATATCTCCCACTAAAATAATATTTTCGTAGTTTTTAGTATCAATTATGTTAATCACTTCATAATGATCGTTAAGGGCATTATCGCCTAATTCAAACATGTCGCCTAAAATTAAACTTTTATGGGGGATATCTAATTGTTCAAAATTTTTGATAGCGGCTTTCACACTGGTTGGATTTGCATTATAAGCATCTAAAAACAAACTATTATTCTTGGTTTTAAAAAATTGAGACCTATTATTATCTGGTTTATACCGCTCAATAGCTTTAATTATTTTTTTATCATCAACGTTAAAGTAATTACCGATAGCAATGGCAGTTAAAACATTACCTATATTATAATCGCCAATAAGTTTCGTTTCTATGGTATATGATTTCTTTTCAATGACAGCTTCCAGCTTTAAAAATATCCCATTTTTTTTAATAATCCCATAAACCTTTGATTCATTTTGATCGCCATAAGAAACTGCATTATTATTACCAATAATTAATTGGGATACTATTTGATCATTTGCATTATAAAATACTTTTCCTTTTTTTTGTGCTACATATTCATACAATTCATTCTTGGTTTTAATAATATTATCGAAAGTACGAAAACCTTCAAGATGAGCTTTCCCAATATTTGTAATTAAACCATAATCAGGATCTGCAATGGTGCATAATTGTTTGATTTCTCCCAGATGGTTAGCTCCCATCTCCACAATACCCAACTCAGTTTTTTTAGTAAAAGAGAGTATCGTTAAAGGTACTCCAATATGATTATTTAAATTCCCTTGCGTATATGCTACGTTATATTTCTCTGATAATACAGAAGCTAACAACTCTTTTGTTGTAGTTTTTCCATTGGTCCCCGTAATTCCGATAATAGGAATTTTTAACTGCTGCCTGTGATAATAGGCCAATTGTTGTAGTGTAGAAAGTACATCTTCAACAAGAATAAATTTTTTACTTTTAAAAAATTTAGGATTATCGATTATAGCATAAGCACAGCCGTTCTCAATCGCTTTTTGAGCAAAAATACTACCGTCAAAATGTTCACCTTTTAAAGCAAAAAATAATCCATTTTTTGGAGCGAATCTACTATCAGTAGTTATTTGCGGATGCCTTTGACAAATCGAATATAATTCTTCAATTTTCATTACTCATATTAAATAAAAAACCTCATCAATGAATGAGGTTTTCTTATTTTTAAGAAAATATTTAAAATAAATTTCTTCAAAATTTATTATTTCATTCCACTGGGACTTCCTACATTAGTCATTGCACATCTAAATCCTAAATCATCTTTTGATTTCTCTTCATCCAAAAATCTTCGAGTAGCTGGATTTAGCCAATAAACTCTGTCTCTCCAGGAACCACCTTTATAAACTCTTACTTTATCCGTAATTAATGAAGTCCAGTCACCTTCTTCTTTAGAGTACATTTCACCAGTAGAAACAGCTCCTCTCGCAGCTTCCTGATTTTCAAAATCTATTCGAGATTGTAAATCACCGTCTCGATAATTCCTGTAATCTGCTTTATTATAATTATCTCTTGAGGCAGCTTCTTCTTCAGTTATCGGCCGTTTTTTTAATCTTCCTAAACTATCTTTTTGTGCTATACTACCATCTTCGTTTTCAACTAGTTTTTCAAAGACATTTCCCCGATAAGGATTGAAATCATCAATATCTTCATACGAAAGTGGTCTATATACATCTGCCACCCATTCGTTAACATTACCGGCCATACAATATAATCCATAATCATTTGGCCAGAATGAAGTAACAGGAACCGTTATAGAACCATTATCATTTAAATCCCCAGCTGTTCCCATCATATCACCTCTACCTCGTTTAAAGTTAGCCATCATTGTTCCTTGCTTTTTACCTTCAGGAAAGCGAACATTATGACCATCCCAGGGGAACATTCTTCTTTCATAAATACGCTCATCATATGTATTACCAATAAGTGCTACAGCAGCATATTCCCATTCGGCTTCTGTTGGGAGCCTGTATCGTGGTAAAATTATACCATCTTCAAGGGTTACAATCCGGCTTTCCTCGTTTGGATCTAATGAAGGAAGGTTTTCTATCACCAATCCTTCATACTGACCTGCTAAATATGCTTCCGTATTAAAATTTTCTCTTCCTACTTGATTTGGGTCTAAATCCAAAATTCCTTCTTCAATAAGTCTCATCTCATTTACCCGGTCGGTTCGCCAAACACAATAATCATTGGCCTGTAACCAATTTACTCCTACCACAGGATATTCATTATATGCCGGATGGCGGAAATAATATTGCACATAAGGCTCGTTATATGCTAATGCACTTCTCCAAACTAAAGTATCGGGTAAAGCATTTCTATGTACTTCTGGATAATCAATAAATACACGTTGAATCCAATGCAAATATTCTCTGTAATCAACATTTCTGACTTCTGTTTGATCCATAAAAAATGAAGATACTGTTACTCTACGAGGAACATTATTCCAGTCGTAAGTAATATCCTGAGCAGTTTGTCCCATAGTATAAGTACCGCCTTCAACTTTTACTAAACCTGGGCCAGGTTCCTGTTCATAACCTGTTTTTACTTCAAAGCCTCCGTTATCCGGATTATTATAAGCCCATCCAGTAGTTGGTGACTGATCTCTACCACCTCCACCAACAAGTCCACAACCAGTAAAAAATAACAGGCCTGTAAATACTAAAAAGGAAATTTTAAATCGTACATTCATGATAATATAATTTTTTGAGTCAAATATAATAATTTTTATTGTTCACAATACAAGATTTAACACAAATATAACTAAAATCTTGGACATTTTATTGCCTTAATTTTTCTCTTCTTGCTTTTATACTTAAAAAAGTACAAAAAAGTTACCTCATGAGCCCCTGAAATTATTCCTTCATGGTTATTAAAATTAAAAGGGATATCATAACTATATGCGAACATGGCAATATCAGTAGAATAGCCAAGCATTAAAATAGTTCCTGTAAATTTAAAATTTGTATTTGTTTTTCCCCATAATCCCATGGTAAAATTATCTTTATTTAAATATAACCCAACATTTATTTTTGATGAACCATTCTGTTGCTGGATAATAAAGTTAGGAGACAATGTCATATGCACTCTGTGCAAACTATTGTAAAAAGGTATTTCCATTCCTCCATGCAATGTATATTTTCTTCCTATAATACCAGGTTCAGATGTGCCTAATGAAATAACCGGTTTTGTAAGATGATCGACAGAAAGACCTATATAGTAATTATTATACCAGCTTAAAATACCCGCCGAAAAATCAAAGAACTTAGAACTTTTATATAATCCAATCTCTGGGTCAAGCATATCAAGGTTACGTGCATCAACAGTATTCATCTGATAACTTGCTTTTAATCCGGCGTTTACAGTCCATCGATGGTTTATTCGAAAATTATATGCATAAATTAAATTTATTCCCAATTCGTTAATTGCCCCCTGAGCCTGTCGATCATTCATAATCTGTAAACCAACACCTCCACTTAAATCTTCTATGTATTTGTCAAAAGAAGCACTGTAAGTGGTATAATCTCCATACGATACAGGCATTAAGGTACGATAATTAAACGCAATACGAGCATACTCTTCAGATCCAGCAAAAGCAGGATTTAAATAGAGTGGATTGGCATAATATTGAGAGAATTCAACATCTTGAGAAAACCCTACTATACAAATAAAAATAAACCATAAAATAAATAATCCTTTTTTCATTCATCCAATATTCATATGCCCATTACAATAATACAAATTAATTAATCGTTTATTTTCATATTATGCTAATAACGAAGAATAAAAAGTTATATTACTAATTTGAAACAATCCTAAGATTAAAATTTAAATCCTTTTCAATAAAGTTTTGTTTCTTTGCATAAAAATAATAAAGTCTAATGAAAAGAACACTCGTATTCTCCCTTTTATTTTTTTTGTATTTTACATCCATTGCACAAAATAGTATTTTAAAAAGATCAATTCAATGGGAAAAACCTCACAAAATTTCTCAATATTATGATATCTCCCAAAAAGATTTGGATACAAAAAAATTCCTGTTTTTTGAAAATGCACATTACTATAACCATAATACCCTGCTTCCGTATTATTTTGAAATTATAAGTGTTAATTCTTTAAATGCAAAAGTTAAGATCACCAATTTGCAATTTGAACCTTTATCAAAAAACGAATTAGCCTATTTGCAGTACCCTGATTCAATTCCTCAAAAACTATTTTATGAATCGGAAATAAAATACTCCCGAAACCAGGCTTTTTTGCAATTTAATTTATTGCCTTTAAGAAAAAATAGTTCGACAAATCAATTGGAAAAAATGGTTTCTTTTTCTATTGAAATTGTTGCAGGGAGTTCTTCATCACAAATAGATACCAAAAAAACAAAAGCTTTTACAAATCAATCGGTACTTAAAAGCGGAAAATGGGTTAAAATAAAAATTAAGGAAACAGGGATTTATACATTAACCTATAATGAATTAATAGAGCTGGGTATCGATGATCCTTCCAAATTAAAAATTTATGGGAATTCTGAAGGAATGCTATCTCTTTCAAATATTGAGGAATGTCAGGATGATTTATTTTTAAATGCCATTTATTTTGAGAAGGGCAGTGACGGAGTCTTTAACCAAAACGATTATATATTATTTTATGCAAAAGGGCCCGATCAATGGACGTATAATGAATCGGAAGATTTTTACTCCTGTACCAGACATATTTATTCTGACTACAACTACTTTTTTTTAACATCAAATAACAACCCAAATAAAGAAATAACAACACTAAGCAGCTCATCACAGCCAATAAATGAAACGATAACAACCTTTACAGACAATATCCATTACGAAAATAACAGTATAAACTTAATTGAATCGGGACAGTTATGGTTTGGCGAAACCTTTGATGTAACAACGAGCTATTCATTTGATTTTAATTTTCCCAACTTAATAAAAACAGAACCAATAAAAATAAGAACATCCCTGGCGGCCCGTTCTTCCTCTAACTCTTCGTTTACTATAAAATCAGGAGCACAAACTATTGCTAATCCTCAATTTGATCCAGTAAATATGAGTTCATATACATCGACTTATGCGGTTAGAAATATAATTACCGAAGATTTTTCAAGCAATAACGATGATTTTACAATAACGATAGATTACAATAAACCATCGGCATCATCTAAAGGATGGCTCGATTACATAACACTTAATGCCCAAAGGCAGCTAAATATATCAGGAGATCAATTAACATTTAGTTATTATAATGCCGATGTTGTAGAAAAAACAATTGAATTTCGTATTCAAAACGCCTCTGAAGCTACAAAAATATGGAAAGTTAATACACCCACAACACCAAAAAATCTTGAAAAACAAATCGTTGCATCAAATACAATTTCTATAAAAGTAATGGTTGAACCTGGATTAAATGAGTTTATTGCTTTCAATCCGGAAAACTCATTAAACCCAGAATTGGTTGGTAACGTCTCTAATCAAAATCTACATGATTTAGGTCATAGCGACATGATTATTGTTACTCATCCCGATTTTATCAGTCAAGCACAAAGCATTGCAGATTTACATTCTTCAGAAGATGGATTATCGGTAGCCATAACAACTCCCGAACAAATTTTTAATGAGTTCTCATCTGGAACACCCGATGCAACAGCCATTCGAAATTTTGTTCGAATGATCTACCAAAGGGCAACGACTACGGATACCCTTAAATACTTACTTCTTATGGGCGATGGATCATACGATCATAAATCAATTACTGAAGCAAATATAAACTATGTAATGACCTACCAATCAGAAAACTCATTAACACCAACCTCATCATTTGTTACCGATGACTTTTTTGGATTGCTTGATGCCACTGACAATATTGAATTATCTAACTCAGGATTAGTAGATATTGGAATTGGCCGATTACCTGTAAAATCAACACAAGAAGCTCAACAGATGGTAGATAAAATTTACAATTATTCTGATTTCAACAACAGAGGGGATTGGATTAACTCAATGAGTTTCGTCGGAGACGATGAAGATAATAATATCCATATGCGTGATGCCGACCGCATTGCAGTAAAAGTTGACACCACATATCCCCATTTTTTTATCAATAAAATTTATCTTGATGCCTATCCTCAACAAAAGACAGCGGTTAGTGAAAGTTACCCTGAAGTTAGCCGATTAATAAATGAACAAATAAATAATGGTATTTTAATCTTTAATTACACTGGACATGGAGGTGAAAATGGATTGGCACATGAACGAATATTAACCATCGATAATATCAACTCATGGAAAAATAAAAATAAACTAGCTGTATTTATGACAGCAACCTGCGAATTTAGCCGATTTGATAATCATAAGTACGTTTCTGCCGGCGAAAGAGTTTTACTTAATCCAAATGGAGGTGGTATTGCTTTATTTTCTACTACACGATTAGTTTACTCAAGTCCCAATTATACATTAAATAAGAATTTTTTCAATCATGTATTTGAAAAAGATTATAAAAATAATTATCATACCCTGGGTGATGTAATGCGATTAGCAAAAAACACTTCAGGAACAGAGAATAATAAACGGAACTTTACCCTTTTGGGCGATCCTGCTTTAAAAATACCTTTGCCAAATTATACCATAATTACCGACTCAATAAATCACAAGGATGTCTTAAATAACACGGACACCTTAAAAGCCCTTAGTAAAGTTACTATACACGGGCATATTGCAGACGAAACAAAAAATATTATTACCAATTATAATGGATTAGTTTATCCGATGGTATTGGATAAAAAAAGAACCATTACCACTTTAGGAAATGATGGAGGAATACCCATGGATTTCCAAACACAAAATAATATCCTTTATAAAGGAAAAGCCAGTGTTACCAACGGGCGCTTTCAGTTTAGCTTTGTGGTTCCCAAAGACATTTCGTACAATTACGATAACGGAAAAATAAGCTATTACTCCCTAAGCTCATCTTCTGATGCCAAAGGTTATTTCAACGATTTTATCATCGGCGGGACGGACAATTCGGCTCCACCCGATAATGTCGGACCTCAAATAAAATTATATATGAACGATGATAGCTTTGTTTCGGGTGGTGTTACCGACCAAAATCCAATATTATATGCCATTTTATCCGATAGTAGTGGAATAAATACAGTTGGAAATGGGATTGGCCATGATATTACAGCTATACTGGATAATAACACAAGCGAAATACTGGTTCTAAACGATTATTATGAATCAGATGTAGATGACTATCAAAAAGGGAAAATTGAATATTTATTTAACAAACTGGAAGAAGGTGAACATCAACTAAAAGTTAAGGTTTGGGATGTTTATAATAACTCATCGGAAGGGGTACTGGATTTTATGGTTGCTGAGTCGGAAAAACTTGCCATAAAAAATTTACTGAATTATCCGAATCCCTTTACCGATCAAACTGCTTTTTATTTTGATCACAACCGACCCAATGAAATGTTGGAAACAATGATACAAATTTTTACCGTTACCGGTAAACTAGTAAAAACAATACACGCTACAATAAATTCAAGTGGATTCCGTTCTGATCCTATATATTGGGACGGGTTGGATGATTTTGGCGATAAACTAGGTAGAGGTGTATATATTTACCAGCTAAAAATTAGAACTTTAGATGGAGAAAACGTAACCAAAATCGAAAAACTAGTAATACTCAAATAATTTATTTTTTATTGTATAACAGCAAATAATTTTATATTTGCATCGCTTATTTTTAAGAACTTAATGATGAAAAAAATATTAACGGCAGTAACTTTTTTAACGCTATTTTCAGGAATAATTTCAGGTCAAACAATAGACAAAAAAGATTTAGTTGGCTCTAATAATCCCCTCGAATATTCCGCATCGTTTTTAACCATTGCACCAGATTCACGTGCAGGAGCTATGGGAGATGTTGGCGTGGCATTATCTCCGGATTATAATTCTATGCACTGGAATCCTGCTAAATATGCATTCATTGAAAGTGATATGGGAGTTGCTGCATCGTATACCCCATGGCTCAGAAATTTAGTTAATGATATTAACCTTGGATATGTCTCATTTTACAAAAAAATTGATAATGTACAAACGGTAGCCGCAACATTGCTTTATTTTGATTTGGGAGATATTCAGTTTACCAACGAATCGGGGGAATATAACGGACAACATTCTCCTTATGAATTATCTCTTGACGTAGCTTATGCAAGAAGTTTCTCTGATAAAATTTCCGGAGGGATTGCTTTTCGATATATCCGTTCGGATATTACCGGAGGTGCCCTGGTTGGCGACATGGAAACAAAAGCAGGAAATGCTGTTGCTGCAGATATCTCAATGTATTATGTTAATGATGATTTGAGATTAAACGATAATAACGCAACATGGTCTGCCGGGATTAATATTTCAAATATTGGTTCTAAAATTTCGTATACCGAAATTGAAAAAGATTTTTTACCTGCTAACTTAAAAATTGGAACAGCACTTAAATACGAAATGGACGATTATAATTCGTTAACCATTGCATTGGATTTAAATAAATTTCTAGTGCCTACCCCTGAATATGAATTAAACGACAGCATTCTATTCGGGAAAATTTCTGATGTTTCGGTTGCCGAAGGAATGATTCAATCGTTTTATGACGCCCCGGGTGGATGGGAAGAAGAATTACACGAAATTAAATACAGTTTCGGAGCTGAATATTGGTATGCCAATCAGTTTGCTGTGCGTGCCGGATATTTTCATGAACATGAAACCAAAGGAAATAGAAAATACTTTACCGTGGGTGCAGGATTAAGGTTGAATGTTTTTACCATAGATTTTTCTTATCTTATCCCCCTTAAACAAAACAATCCGCTGGCAAATACTGTTAGATTTACCTTAGGTTTGGATTTTCAAGCTTTTAGAGAACAACAAAACAACTAATAGACATGAATTTTCGTATTGGTTACGGATATGATATACATCGCCTGGAAAAGGGACAAGAACTAATACTGGGAGGCATAAAAATTCCTCATGATAAAGGATGTATTGCCCACTCCGACGGAGATGTTTTAATCCATGCAATATGTGATGCACTTTTAGGAGCAGCAGCTTTACGCGATATTGGATACCATTTTCCGGATACGGACAACCAGTATAAAAATATCGACAGTAAAATTTTACTTAAAAAAACCATTCAGATTTTACATGATAATGGCTACTCTTTGGGAAATATTGATTCAACCATTTGTTTACAAAAACCAAAAATACAGGATTTTATTCCTGAAATGATTCAAACCATAGCTTCTGTTATGAATGTAGCTAAAAGTAAAATATCAATCAAAGCCACTACTTCTGAAAAGCTTGGTTTTATTGGTGAAGAAAAAGGAATTGCAGCTCACGCCATGGTACTTATCGAAAAAGCACCTTAATACAACATTTTTATTATTCCCATATTTTTTATATCTTTCAGCTAAATTTTATTTTGATAAAGTTCAACTAATCAGTTATTTATCTTATAATTAGAAATACAATCAAGGATGAAGAAAACACTTGTTCTGGGGGCAAGTCCCAATCCCATAAGATTTTCGCATAAAGCTGTAAAAAGCTTGGTAAGACATGGACACGAAGTAGTTCCTATAGGAAATCGTGAAGGTGATATTATGTGGCAAAAAATTATTGTTGGAAAACCCAAGATCAAAGATATCCATACGATTACAATTTACTTAAACCCTAAAAATCAAAAAGAATACTACAAATATATTTTCAGCCTTAAACCCAAACGAATTATTTTTAATCCTGGATCTGAAAATCAAGAACTCATAGGACTTGCCATGCAAAAAGATATTGATGTTACAATTGCCTGTACCCTAATTATGCTAAACAACAATCATTATTAATGATAACAAACATTACTAATTTTGAACAATTTAATGCAGCTAAAAAAAACAAAGGCTGTTTAATATACTTCTCACACGAAAAATGCAATGTCTGTAAAGTATTAAAACCTAAAGTACATCAACTACTTACAGATTTTTTCCCAAAAATAAAAATGTTTTACTGCGATACCGAATTATATCCAGCAATTGCAGCACAAAACGCTATTTTTACAGTTCCTACCCTCATTATTTTTTTTGATGAAAAAGAATTTTTTCGCAAAAGCAGAAACATTGGACTACATGAATTAAAAAACGATCTTGAACGACCCTATTCAATTATGTTTCAATAATTTAACTTTATTTTGTGAAAAATTTCTAAGAATTTATCCGTAGTTTTTTACAAATATTTGTAACTTTCTTTCAGGTAAAAATTTATGTGATTGGCTGACAATGAAAAAATATTTAAACAATATTTTTAATCGTAAAAAGCATACGGAGGGAAAAAATTCCACTGATGATTTTCATGAACCACCCTCAGGACTCCAAAATTTTCTATTAGAATTAGGTGGCTTGAGTCGATTTACGGGCAATTTTTTCAGAGAACTATTCAACTACCCTTTCGAAATTAAAGAATTCTTAAAACAATCTTACCGGATGGGGCTAAGCACCTTACCGCTAATTGGCATTACCGCGTTTATTATGGGGTTAGTATTAACCCTGCAATCGCGACCTGTACTGGTTGATTTTGGAGCCGAATCCTGGCTACCAGGAATGATTTCTGTTTCCATCGTCCGGGAAATTGGCCCCGTAATTACGGCATTAATTTGTGCCGGAAAAATTAGTTCAGGAATTGGTGCAGAACTGGGCTCAATGCGAGTAACCGAACAAATTGATGCCATGGAAGTTTCTGGAACCAATCCCATCAAGTATTTAGTAGTTACACGCGTTTTGGCAACAACTTTTATGATTCCTATCCTCGTTTTTTATTCCGATGCCATTGCTTTTTATGGTTCCTATGTTGCCGTTAATATGCATGGATATATCTCTTTACAACTTTTTATTACACAAGCTTTTGACACATTACATTATTTTGATATTATTCCGGCAACCATCAAAACATTTTTTTTCGGATTTGCTATTGGTATTATCGGATGCTATAAGGGGTATTACTCTAATAAGGGAACCGAAGGTGTTGGCAGGTCAGCAAACTCAGCAGTGGTTATATCATCGCTGGTAATTTTTATTATCGATTTAATTGCCGTTCAATTATCAGAAATAATTCATATTTTCTCTATATAATATGGAAAAAAATAAACACATATTAAATAACACGAATAACGATTATGTAGTAGAGATTGAGCATTTGCAAAAATCATTCGAAGGAAGAATGATTCTTAAAGATATTAATTTAAAGGTAAAAAGAAGCGAGAATGTAGTAATCCTTGGGAAATCAGGTATAGGGAAATCAGTATTAATAAAATGTATTGTTGGTTTAATATACCCGGACAAGGGTTCAGTAAAAGTTTTTGGGAAAGAAGTAACCCCAATGAATCATAAAGAGTTAGATGAAATGCGTACTCGTGTAGGATTTATTTTCCAAAGCAATGCATTGTACGATTCAATGACCGTTCGCGAAAACCTTGAATTTCCTTTACGCAGAAATAAGACCATTACCAACAAAAAAGAAATTAATAATATGGTTTACGAAGCCCTTAAAAATGTAGGACTATCAGATACTATCGATAAAATGCCTGCAGAATTATCAGGCGGGATGAGAAAAAGAATTGGGCTGGCCCGAACGCTAATTCTGAAGCCGGAAATCATTCTTTACGACGAACCAACAACCGGTTTAGATCCATTAACTTCAAGAGAAATAAGCAAATTAATCAATACGATTCAAAATAAATACAATGCATCATCTATTATTATTACACACGACCTTGAATGTGCAAAAAGAACATCCAATCGAATATTAATCTTACAAGATGGGATTTTTTATGCTGAAGGGAATTTTGATGATCTTAAAAAGAACAAAGACCCGTTTGTTAAGTCATTTTTTGTAACCGTTTAAAATCTTTAAGCCATGAGAAATACAAAACATAATAATATAAAATTAGGATTATTTGTCGGGTTAGGCGCCCTGATTTTCATCCTGTCCATATATTATATTGGCAGCCAGAGCAATATTTTTGGACGTAATTTTACAGTTAGTGGTGTATTTAATGATATTAGCGGATTAAAAGTGGGAAATGATGTTCGCTTTTCGGGTATCAATATTGGAACGGTTTCTAAAGTGGAGATTATAAATGATTCTCTGGTAAGAGTTGATCTGTCAGTTCAAAATGATGTGAGAAAATTTATCCGTAAAGATTCAAAAATGGAAATTGGTTCGGAAGGACTTATGGGAAATAAAATTGTAAACATATATAGTGGAAGCAGTCATGAGGAGATTATTAAAAACGGTGACTATCTGGGAACCATTGAGGTTGTTAATATTGATAACATCATAAAACAAATCAATACTTCAAGCCAAAACACCACAAAAATTACTAAAAATCTTGCAGAAATTACCGATAAAATAAACCGGGGTGAAGGAATTTTCGGCAAAATATTTGCCGATGAAGATTTTTCTAAAAATCTCAGTTCAATAGCCACAAACACTGCTAACTTAACTGAAAATTTTGCCACAATAACAGATAAAATTAATCATGAAAAAGGAACTATTGGGATGCTCTTATCGGATACATCACTGGCAAATGAAGTTGAACGTGCAGGCATAAACCTCAGAACATCTACCGAAAACCTGGTTGCTATTACCGATCAGGTAAGGAAGGGGCAGGGTTTATTCGGTGAAATTTTTACCGACACAACGTTTACCAGCTCGTTAAGTAAGTCGGGCAGAAACCTTGCGTATACTACCGATAAAACAAAAAAAATTGCAGATAATTTAGAAAAACTAACCATACAGGTAAACGAAGGACAAGGATTAATAACCAAATTATTATTTGATACGGCTTTTGCCGATAGTGTTGAAATTACGATGAGTAGCATTAATAAAAGTGCCTCAGAAATTGAAGAAGCTGCAACGGTAATCAAACGAAACTGGCTCTTAAGGTTGTTTTCTAAAAAAGAAAAGAAAAAATAAATTTAACTTTTCAACCATTTAATTAAATACATCAAATAAATTGAGGCACGATGATGAGTCGTGCCTCAAGATTTTATTTTAAAAAATAAATTTAAAAAAGTTCATCCAATAAATTATCGTCAGCGATACGAGGTAGCGTTACCTTTAATTCGGATGTTCGTTCCATTTCGCGTTGAATGGCAAAAATTGCGCCATCATTCCTTGCCCAGCTTCTACGTGTAATACCATGATTTACATCCCAATATAACATCATTTTTAATCTACGCGAAGCCTCCTGGCTACCATCCAATACCATTCCAAAACCGCCATTAATAACTTCGCCCCATCCTACTCCGCCACCGTTATGGATAGAAACCCAGGTCGCACCACGGAACGAATCACCAATTACATTCTGAATAGCCATATCGGCTGTAAATTGTGATCCATCATAAATATTTGAAGTTTCACGGAAAGGAGAATCTGTTCCAGACACATCATGGTGATCTCGCCCTAATACCACAGGAGCAGAAATTCTTTTTTCTTTTATTGCTTTGTTAAAAGCTTCGGCAATTTTTATACGTCCTTCGGCATCGGCATATAAAATACGAGCCTGCGAACCAACCACCAGCTTATTCTCTTTGGCACCTTGTATCCAATGAATATTATCTCTCATTTGCTGGGTAATTTCTGAAGGTGCTGTTGCAGCAATTTCTTCCAACACCTGCATTGCAATTTTATCGGTAGTATCCAAATCTTCGGGTTTCGACGATGTACAAACCCAACGGAAAGGGCCAAATCCATAATCGAAACACATGGGACCCATAATATCTTGCACATACGATGGATATTTAAATTTACCGTCATCTTTTAAAATATCAGCTCCGGCCCTGCTCGCTTCCAATAAAAATGCATTCCCATAATCGAAAAAATACATTCCCTTAGCAGCCAGTTTATTGATGGCAGCAACTTGTTTTTTTAACGATTCATGTACATGCTTCTTAAATTCTTCAGGCTTTTCGGCCATCATCCTATTGGATTCTTCATACGTTAATCCGGCAGGATAATAACCGCCGGATAATGGGTTGTGCAAGGAAGTTTGGTCAGATCCTAAGTCAATCTTAACATCTCTTTCAACAAGTCGCTCCCATAAATCGACAATATTTCCAAGGTACGCAATGGATCGCGTTTTTTTATTCTTTTTATACTCCAAAGCCATATCAATGGCTTTATCTACATCATCGGTAATCTCATCAACCCAACCCTGCTCATGCCGCTTTTTGGCAGCTTTAGGATTTATTTCGGCAGTAATACTAACTACTCCGGCAATATTACTTGCCTTAGGCTGAGCACCGCTCATTCCACCCAAACCGGAAGTAACAAAAATTTTCCCTTCAAGACCTTCACCCGGTTTACTTATTTTACGTCCGGCATTTAATACAGTAATAGTTGTTCCATGCACAATCCCCTGTGGCCCGATATACATAAACGAACCGGCAGTCATTTGGCCGTATTGTGAAACACCAAGGGCATTAAATCGTTCCCAGTCGTCGGGTTTTGAGTAATTTGGAATCATCATTCCATTGGAAACCACTACGCGTGGCGCATCTTTATGCGATGGAAATATGCCCATAGGATGTCCGGAGTATAAAACCAAAGTTTGTTCATCGGTCATCTCGGCCAGGTATTTCATGGTTAATAAGTATTGAGCCCAGTTTTGAAATACAGCGCCGTTTCCGCCATAAGTTATTAACTCGTGCGGGTGCTGAGCAACCGCATAATCTAAATTATTGCTTAACATAAGCATAATGGCTGCTGCCTGGTGGCACTTTGCCGGATAATCATCAATCGATCGGGCATAAATTTTATAATCCGGACGGAAGCGGTACATATAAATACGTCCATATTTTTCTAGCTCTTCGGCAAATTCTTTAGCTAAAACCGGATGGTGTTTTTTATCAAAATAACGCAGTGCATTTTTTACGGCAAGCTTTTTTTCTTCTCTGCTTAAAATTTCTTTCCGCTTAGGCGCATGATTTATTTCAGAGTCATATGGTTTAGGTTCAGGTAATTCATCTGGAATACCTTGTAATACAAACTTTTGAAATTCTTCTTTATTCATTTTTATTTCAATTTTTTATATTTTATATTTTAAAATTTACATTATGTTCTACAAAATTACAAATTAAGATTTTAGGAAGAAAGATAAATATCATGATATGGCAAATAAACATGACAAATTTTCTGAAATAATGATTAGCACATTTTTTGTAGTATCTGATTTTGTCATAGAAAAAACATAACTTTGATTCACTAAATAATCAAAAAAAACAGAAAAATGAAAAACAAATGGACTCCAATAATCATTATCATTGCCGTAATACTAATATCAGTTATTAGTATTGTATCATGGATGAATAGAACCTATGATAAAGCAATAATTTTACAAGAAGAAATGGATAAAACCTGGGGAGATGTTGTTTCTCAATATCAAAGAAGAGCTGACCTTATTCCGAATCTTGTAAATATTGTAAAGGGCTATGCTGAACATGAGCGGGAAACGCTTACAGAAGTTATTGAGGCTCGTTCTAAAGCCACATCAACTACAATAGACGCCAACAATTTAAATGCTGAAAATATGGAGGCATTTCAACAAGCACAAGGCAATTTAAGTTCTGCATTATCAAAACTAATGGTTGTGGTTGAACGTTATCCTGATTTAAAAGCCAATCAAAATTTTTCTGAATTACAAGCTCAACTGGAAGGCACAGAAAATAGAATTTCAGTCCACAGAATGAAATATAATGAAAGTGTTAGAAACTACAACACTCATATCAGAGGAAAATTTAGAAAATGGGCTTTAAATGTTTTCGGTGAAGAAGATGAATTTACAAAAAAAGAAATGTTCGAAGCAGTAACACAAAATGTTGAAGAAGCACCAAATGTAGAATTTTAATTATGAAAGCAGCAGATTTTTTTACCACAGAACAAAAGAAACAAATTACCGATGCCATAAAAGAAGCTGAACTAAATACATCGGGTGAGATAAGAGTCCATGTTGAGATGGATTGTAAAGAGAATGTTTTAGACCGTGCCGCTTTTTGGTTTGAAAAACTAAAAATGCATAAAACCGAATTAAGAAACGGAGTACTCTTTTATCTTTCGATTAATGACCGGAAATTTGCCATTTTAGGTGATGCAGGAATAAATGCAGTAACACCGGATAATTTCTGGGACGAGATTAAAGAAACCGTAATCAGTTATTTTCAAAAGGAAGAGTATGCTAGCGGATTAAGTAAAGGCTTTAAAATGGCCGGTCAGGCTTTACAAGAGCAATTTCCTCATCAGAAAGATGATATTAATGAATTGTCGGACGATATTTCGTTTGGAAAAAAGAATTAATTATGCAAAAAATAAAAAACAACATTTTAATAATACTTCTTGCAATATTTAGTTTGCAAGCTTATGCTCAGGAATTTCCTGAAAAATCAAATCGAATCGTAAATGATTATACCAATTTTTTATCTGTTCATGAAAGAAATGCCCTGGAACAAAAGCTGGTAAATTTTAGCAACCAGACCTCAACACAAATTGCTATTGCTATTGTTCCCAGTTTGCAAGGGTACGATGCTTCTTCCTATGCATTTGAGCTTGGCGAACGATGGGGTGTTGGACAAAAAGGAAAGAACAACGGGTTGCTGATCCTGGTAAAACCTAAAACTTCCAATTCGAAAGGTGAAGTTTTTATTGCTACCGGATATGGTACTGAAGGAGCTGTGCCCGATGCTATTGCCAAGCGAATTGTAGAGAATGAGGTGTTACCCAATTTTAGGCAGGGACAATATTATAAAGGTTTAAACCAGGCCGTAAATACCATTATCAGCTTAACCAAAGGTGAATACACTGCCGACGATTATCGTGAACAAACCAGCGGCAATGCAGGTTCTGCCATTCCTATGATTATTATTTTTCTGTTAATCATCATTTTTTCTATTATGGGAAGAGTACGCAGAGCACGCCATTACGCTGTAGGACACAATCTTCCTTTCTGGATTGCTTTAGGCATGTTAAGTTCTACTGGCAGAAGCCACGGTGGAAGTTTTGGCAATTTTTCATCTGGTTCCGGAAGCTTTGGCGGAGGTAGCGGATTTAGTGGATTTGGTGGAGGAAGCTTTGGTGGCGGAGGTGCCGGAGGAAGCTGGTAAAAAAATTATTACATGATATAAAACTAAAAAAGGTACCCAAATTTGGATACCTTTTTTATTGCTTAAAAATACATTACCTATTTTTTAAATTCTTCTTCCAGATCGGGATCAACTAATATTCGTCCGCAATATTCACAAACAATAATCTTTTTTCTGGAGCGAACATCCAGTTGTCTTTGAGGAGGAATTTTATTAAAACAACCACCACAAGCATCACGTTGAACAGAAACTACAGCCAGTCTATTGCGTGCATTTTCTCGAATTTTTTTATAAGCATTTAATAAACGTGATTCAATAATTTCCTGAATCGATTTTGATTTATTCTCCAGCTCCTCTTCTTCCTTCTGTGTTTCAGATACAATAGAGTTTAATTCAGCTTTCTTTGCTTCTAAATCATTCACTCGATCTTCCAAAATTTCTTTTGATTCTTTAATAACTTCGTCCTTTTCTTCAATCTTTGCCGTATATTCTTTTATTCTTTTTTCGCAAAGCTCAATTTCCAAAGTTTGATACTCAATTTCTTTTGCTAAAGAATCAAATTCACGATTATTGCGAACGTTATCTTGTTGTTCAGAATATTTCTTAATTAAAGCCTGAGCTTCTTTAATTTCATTTTTCTTATGAGCGATAGAATCATTAAGTTTTTCAAGATCTTCTTCATATTTCTGGACACGTGTTTGTAATCCTTCAATCTCGTCTTCCAAATCCTGAACCTCAAGTGGTAATTCTCCACGTAATCGTTTTATATTATCAATTTTAGAATCTACAAGCTGTAATTCAAATAACGCCTTTAGTTTCTCCTCAACAGTTAAATCTTTAGTTTCCTTTACTTTAGTCATATTTATAAATAATTTATCGGATTTGAATTTATTTCTGTCAAATAAACTGCAAATTTAGGGAATTTTTTGATAAGTAATTCATAAAAAAGCTCTTTTGTAACTTGTTCCGATTCAAAATGTCCAATATCGGCAATTATAATCTTATTTTCAGCATCAAAAAACTGATGATATTTAAAATCTGCCGAGATAAAAACATCTGCATTTTGTTTAATCGCTTCATTTAATAAGAAACTTCCACTACCTCCACAAATAGCAATTTTCTTAACCGGTTTATTAAACAATTTTGTATGTCGTATACATTGAGCCTTAAATATTTTTTTTACTTGTTCTAAAAATTCAATTTCAGGAATCTCTTTTTTTAGTTCACCAATCATTCCAGAACCAGCTCTTTCAAATTTATTTTCCAAAGGGTAAATATCATAAGCTACTTCTTCGTATGGATGTGCCTCAATTAATGCATTAATAATTTTATGTTTAAGGTGCTTGGGAAAAATAGTTTCAATTCGGATCTCATCCTCATAATGAATTTCATTTTTATTACCAACAAAAGGATTTGCATCCTCTCCGGCTCTAAACGATCCCTTCCCTTCAAGATTGTAACTACACATATCATAATTACCAATATGTCCTGCTCCGGCTTTAAATATGGCTTTTCGTGTTTCTTCTGCCTGTGCAACAGGAACAAAGTAAACCAATTTCATTAAATGATTATTTAAAGGAGCTAGAATTCTTGTGTTTTGCAAGTTTAGTTTTTCTGCTATTTTACTATTTACACCACCCTGAATATTATCGAGGTTTGTGTGTGCAGCATAAATAGCAATATCATTTTTAAGTGCTTTAATAATAATCCGTTCAATATAATTCTTTCCGGTAATTTTTTTCAATCCGGCAAATATAATCGGGTGATGTGCAATAATTAAATTAATCTTTTTGTTTATAGCTTCATCAATGATCTCTTCCGTAACATCAACCGTAATTAATGCGCCTTTTGCTTCCTGCTCCTGATCGCCTATAATTAATCCAGCATTATCATAATTTTCCTGAAAAGCCAAAGGAGCAAAAGTTTCGATGGATGAAATAATCTCACGAATTTTCATATACACAATATTTTAGAAAAGTTTAAAGGTCTTCGCGAATTTCAATTAACATCGATCTGATCTTCTTAAGATATTTAACTGCTTCGAAGTTTTGGGTTGTTCCCTCCTTATTTTCTTTCAGTTTCTTTTTAGCACCTTTAAGGGTTAGCCCCAGTTCTTTTACCATATAATAAATCATATGGAAATTTTCAATATCCTCTACGGTAAAGAATCTATTCCCTTTTTTATTTTTTCGGGGTTTAATAATGTCAAATTCTTTTTCCCAATATCTAATTAAAGATGGTTTAACATTAAACAATTCGGCTACTTCGCCAATACTGTAATAAAGTTTTTCTACTTTTTTTTCTTTATATGGCATACATCACAATTTAATCTACGTAAATTATGTTTAAATTTAAACCAATAAAATTAGAAAATAATATTTAACAAACAAAGTCATTTTTTAATCCCTAAACAATATAAATAACCATCCCTCGAAGCGATAAAAATCTTACCATCATAAACAATCGGAGTAGATTCAAAAGATCCGGGTTTTCTATCCAACAATACAAAATTATTTTGATCATCATATTCAAAAAGATATATGCCCCAATAAGTAGCAACGATAAGTTTATTATCTACAAAAATGGGAGTAGAAATAGATGGGCCGGTATGATATTTAAAAATTAATTTTGGGGTATTGTAAATCGTTAAACTGTCAGGTCCTAAAACCTTTCTCGAAGAGTCAATTTGTTGATGATTTACTACATACAAATACTCATCAATCCCTACAAAAGCAGCCAAATGATTATTACATTCATAATGATCATTAATTCCTGCCGAGCCTATAACTCCACCCTCCCAACCGGCAAAGTCATTATTGTTGGTTGGGAAATACCAATCGACAGCGTTTTGTGGATTTTCGGCGGGATTAAGTTTAAAAGTCCCTCCCTCTCCTTTTATATACTGCTTCTCTACTGAAACTAAAATACAGCTATCCGATGTAACTACAGTAGATCCATCCATATCTGAACCAATATAAAAATCCCAATCAATTTCTCGGGTTTTTAAATTATATCCAAAAACATGGCCTGACCCTGATGCAACATAAATCCTGTTTTTTAGCAAAGCAGAGGATGATTCAGTAACTACATTATGTTTATGGCGATAAACATCATCCATAGTGTAAAGCTTTATTTCTTGATAAATCTCAGGTTGGAACATCCCATCCTTCATGGTAGCACTACGATAATTAGGGTTGAAAACCGTGAACAATGAATTTTCCAGTCCAATGTATGCAGTATCGTTTAATATGAGGGCAGAACCATCAACATCACGCGAATAACTATGTGTCCACTTCTGATCCATTCGCCATAATTCTTTCCCGGAATGATAGGAAATTGCTCGATAACTTGGAATATGTTTTGCATCCAGGAAATGTCCTGTACCAAGCCGGCTTCCTTGTAAAATCACCAATTCATTTTCTTTTTTCTTAGCTGTTTCATTTACCCAAATGGTTCCGGTACCTTTAATTACATCATCAAATTTATATTGCCATACCAATTCTCCAGTTTCAGCATTTATTTTTTTTAGGTGATGGTCATAAGCACCCTGAATAATAAAAAGTTTGCCCTTTTCTCGTACAAGTAAAGGTTGGCCTGTCCAACCGGCACCTGCCCATTCTTTTGTGCCAATATTTCTTGAAATAACGGTTTCTCCTTTCCCGAGATAATGCTTCCAAACTAAATCAAGATTAGCTGGTGGATTTTCTCCATAATAATTACGTTCCCAATTACCTAAAAATGTTTTAATAATGGGATATACTAAAGAATCATCATTCGTTTTTACATTTATGCTGTCGTTATGCATTAAATCCAGGCTATCAACCTGAATCGAATCATTTTGAGCATTTACATAAAAAAAAATCCCTGTAAGAAGGGAAATCATCATAATTTGAAGAATTTTGTACATACAGTAATTTTTAATCAAATGATTGTCCGCTATTGGACGAAATGAAAATCATCTTATCAAACTCCTCGGGAGTTAAGTCGTTGAAATAATAATGTACAGGATTTACTTTATTATTGTTTTTAATTACTTCGTAATGTAGATGTGGCGCCGTAGATGTGCCCGTAGAACCAACAAAACCAATAACATCTCCACGTTTAACTTTCTGTCCTTTCCTCACGTTAAAACCACTTAAATGAGCATATAATGATTTATAGCCAAATCCATGATTAATGATAATCCGTTTACCGTATCCTCGCAATGAATTTTCAACAATCTCAACTACCCCATCACCGGTTGCATATATCTCTGTACCTGTTGAAGCAGTGAAATCCATACCATAATGAAATTTCCGAATTTTATAAATCGGATGTATTCGCCATCCCCAGCCCGAAGCGGTACGGGTTAAGTCTTTATTTGAAATAGGCATAATGGCAGGAATACTAGCAATCATCTCTTCTTTATTTTTTGCTAACGCTATAAGGTTATCATATGATTTAGATTGAACATAAAGTTTTTTAGTTATTTTATCCAATCGTTGAGCGGTTTGAATGACCAAATCAGAATTATTGTATCCTTGTAAATCAACATATCTGTTAGCCCCTCCGTAACCAGCCGAACGAACTGAAGGAGGGATAGGCTCCGCTTCAAAAATCACACGATAAATATTATCATCTCTTTTTTGAAGATCAGAAAGGGTTTTCTCAACCAGTTCAAACTGATTATTTAACATCTCATATTGTGTAAGTAATTGCTGATTTTCTCGTTTTAACCCTTTTTCTTTTGGGGTATCAAGAAAGATAGAAAATAAGACGTTGTAAATAATTGCAAAAATGATTGTTGCTGTAAAATACGCCAGAAAACGATAAAATTTTTGTTTCCCTGTAAGAACAATTTTATCGTATTTAAGTGAATGATGATCAAACTTATATTTGACTCTTGCCATAAACAATTAAAACTTTACGGTTCAAATATAAGGATTAATTTTAAGATATTAATCCATCGGAGTTCTTCTTTTTGAATAAGTAGCAATCATTAAATCGTATTCTTCCGGCGTAATATCGTTAAAATAATAATTAATTGGGTTTACGGGTCTGTTATTTAATCGAACTTCATAATGTAAATGAGCTCCTGTAGAGCGACCCGTATTTCCAAGGGCACCAACCACATCGCCACGGGTAACTTTTTGTCCTCTTTTAACTTTTATATCTTTTAAATGTGCATAAATTGTTTGATATCCATAACCATGATCAATAATTACCCGGTTTCCATAACCATAAAAAGAATAGCCGGCTTCAACAACTTCGCCATCACCTGTTGCAAAAATATCAGATCCTTCGGGGCCTGTAAAATCCATTCCATGATGCATGGTTCTTTTTCCTGTAAAAGGGTCTTCGCGCGAACCAAAATAATCGCTTATTCGATTAAAATCCTTTAAAGCAATAGGTTGTATCGCAGGAATAGCAGCAAGCATTTTCTCTTTATTACGAGCATACTCTATAACTTTATCAAACGATTTCGTTTGAACATATAATTTTTTCGAAAGGATATCTAACTTTTTATAAGTATTAATCAATATCTCAGAATTATCGAAGCTTTCAAATTCTGTATATCGGTTCACACCCCCAAAACCAGCTTCTCTTACTGTGGCAGGTATAGGATCCATTTCAAAAATTGTTCGATATACATAATCATCTCTATGCTCAATATCTGCAATGACATGATCTATTTCACCAATCTTTGCATTTAAAATATCATATTTTGCAAGAATAGTATTTTGATCCTCTACCAGCATAGCTACTTTAGGTGTCGGATAAAATGAGGTATATAGCAGATTAAGTATTAAAGCAACTGAACCGGTAACTATAAGAAAGAATAAAAATCTAAAAATAATTTGTTTCCGAACTAACCTAACTTTTTTAAATGTGAGTGTATTAGAATCAAAATGATATTTGATCTTTGGCATGACTCAAATTATATATTAATTACATTAAAAACTAAAAAAAACACAACGTTAGCGACAAATCTAACTTAAATAAATTAATTTTACAACCCGTAAATATAAAAATTAAATTTATTTTTTTATTTAGTTAAGTAGTTTTAACTGTTTTTAATATAGATTTTTATGCATTCGAAAGAAATCAGAAACACTTTTTTACAATTTTTTGAAAACAAAAAACATACTGTAATTCCCTCAGCACCAATGGTTATCAAAAACGACCCAACCCTTATGTTTACCAATGCAGGGATGAACCAGTTTAAAGATATTTTTTTAGGAAACAACAAAGCAAATTATACCCGGGTAGCCGATTCGCAAAAATGTTTGAGAGTTTCGGGCAAGCACAATGATCTTGAAGAAGTTGGCCACGACACATACCATCATACTATGTTTGAGATGTTGGGAAACTGGTCGTTTGGTGACTATTTCAAAAAAGAAGCAATCGAATGGGCTTATGAATTCCTGGTTGATCAAATGAAAATTAACCCGGAAAGATTATATGCTACCATTTTTGAAGGAAGTAAAGACGATGGACTGGATTTAGATACCGAAGCTAAAAAGTACTGGAAACAATTTCTACCCGAAAAAAGAATCTTAAACGGATCGAAAAAAGACAACTTTTGGGAAATGGGTGATACCGGTCCTTGTGGCCCATGTTCAGAAATTCATATTGATTTAAGAAGTGATGAAGAATGCCAAAAGATACCCGGAGAAAAACTGGTAAATAAAGATCATCCGCTGGTTATTGAAATATGGAACCTGGTATTTATTCAATACAACCGAAAAGCAAATGGAAGCCTGGAGCTCTTACCCCAGAAACATGTGGATACAGGCATGGGTTTTGAACGACTTTGTATGGTGTTACAAAATAAACAATCAAATTACGATACCGATGTTTTTCAACCTATAATTCAATCTATAGCTAAGGCCTCCGGGAAAAAATATGGAGAAAATCAACAGGCTGATATTGCCATGCGTGTAATTGCCGATCATCTCAGGACTATTAGCTTTTCTATTGCCGACGGGCAACTACCCTCAAATGTTAAAGCCGGTTATGTAATCCGAAGGATTTTACGTAGAGCCGTAAGGTATGGATATACTTTCCTGAATTTTAAAGATCCTTTTATATATAAATTGCTGTCTGTATTAATTGAAATTCTTGGAGATGCTTATCCTGAATTAAAAACACAACAAGAACTTATAGAAAAAGTCATTCGAAAAGAAGAAACCTCATTCTTAAAAACCCTTGAAACAGGCATTCGATTACTGGATAAAATTATAACAAGTACAAAAGAAAAAAAATATAATGTGATTCCCGGGAAAGTAGCTTTCGAGCTTTACGACACCTATGGATTTCCATTGGATCTAACCGAGCTTATTGCCAGGGAACACAAACTGGCCGTTAACAAAAAAGAGTTTGAGGAAGAGATGGAATCGCAGAAAAACCGATCACGAAGTGCTTCTGCCATGGATACCGACGACTGGGTTGAGCTTTACAAAGATGAGGTGGAGGAGTTTGTGGGATATGACTTTTTACAAACGGAAGTTAAGATTACCCGGTACAGAAAAGTAAAGCAGAAAAACAAAGAGTTTTACCAGCTTATTTTTAATATATCTCCCTTTTATGCAGAAAGTGGTGGACAGGTAGGCGATACAGGTTATATTGAAGCCAATGGAGAAAAAATTCCCATCATCAATACCATAAAAGAAAACAACTTAAATATTCATATTACCCATAAGTTACCGATAGATCCCAAAGCTACTTTTAAAGCGGTTGTTAATACAAAAAATAGAGTTTCTACTGCGAATAACCATACGGCTACTCACCTTTTACATTATGCATTACGTAAGGTATTAGGCAATCATGTGGAGCAAAAAGGATCATTAGTACATCCCGATTATTTGCGGTTTGATTTTAGTCATTTTCAGAAGGTAACCGAGAAGCAAATAAAGGAAATAGAGCAAATTGTAAATGAAAAAATACGCGAAAATATTGAAATTGAAGAACATCGAAATATACCAAAGGATGTTGCTACTGAGATGGGTGCTATTGCTTTATTTGGCGAAAAATATGGAGATACGGTTCGTGTAATTAAATTTGATGATTCGATTGAGCTTTGTGGTGGTACACACGTTAACAATACCGGACAAATAGGATTTTTCAAAATCCTTAGTGAAAGCTCAGTTGCTGCAGGAATTCGAAGGATTGAAGCCATTACCGGAGAAAAAGTGGTAGAATATGTATTTGAACAGATACAGGAACTCAACGAAATAAAAAGCCTGTTAAAAAATCCCAAAAAAACAGTTGAAAGTGTTCAAAATCTTATGGATGAGGTGGCTGAGAAGAATAAACAAATAGAAGAAATGGTGAATCAGCAAGCTCAATCGGTAAAAAAACAGTTAAAAGATCAAATTGAATCGATTAATGGGGTTCATTTTATTGGCAATAAAGTAGGCCTTAATTCGGCATCAGCCATAAAAGATATAGCTTTCCAGCTAAAAAATGAGGTAGATAACCTTGTTTTAGCTATTGGTGCTGAAATCAATGGCAAAGCCAATTTATCCATTATGATTTCGGAGAACCTGGTGAAAGAGAAAAACTGGAATGCTTCCCAAATGATTCGAGATGTGGCTAAAGAAATTCAGGGCGGGGGTGGTGGACAACCCTTTTACGCCACTGCCGGTGGCAAAAACTCTGATGGATTAAACGCTGCTATTCAGAAAGTTAAATCATATATAAGCTAACTTAAAAAATTTAATTGTATGTAAAAGTGAAGTGTCTATACGCTTCACTTTTTTTATTTTAAAGAATTAAAAGAGTTATTTGAATGTAATTTTCATGCAACTATCATCCAAAAAATAAATTTGTATATTTGAAACCGTTAATTCAATCTTGCAGCATATGGAAATTAAACGTACATTTGATCTGCTCGACAAATATCAAGAGTTATATACACACAAAACAGATGCTCTTGCAGGCAAACAAAATGGGGAATGGATAAAATATTCTTCACAGGATTATATTAATTATGCTCATTGGGTAAGTTGCGGACTGTTAGCTTTGGGATTTAAAAAGGGAGATAAAATTGCTACCATCTCCAATAATCGTCCCGAATGGAATTTTATTGATTTAGGAATGGCCCAAATAGGTATCATTCATGTACCTATTTATCCTACTATCGGCCCTGAAGAATATGAATATATTTTAAACCATTCACAAGTTAAGGCCGTTATTTTTTCCACTAAGCTTATATGGAATAAAATTAGAGACATTGTAAAAGAACAACAATCCATAGAAAAAATCTATTCGTTTAACGAAATTGAAGACATTCCTTCATGGAATGAAATGATCAGTGAAGGGAAAAAGAATGAAAATAGATTTTCAGATCAGGTATACGAAATAAAATCAGGAATTGATAAGGATGATATGGTTACCCTGATTTACACCTCGGGAACTACAGGAAATCCAAAAGGAGTAATGCTTTCGCACAATAACCTGGTAACAAATTTTATAAGCACATCAAAAGCTCATGGATTGGGAAAAGACCATCGTACATTAAGCTTTCTTCCTTTATGTCATGTTTATGAAAGAATGATGAATTACCATTTTCAATATAAAGGGATAAGTATTTATTATGCCGAAAACCTGGGGACCATAACCACCGATATAAAGGAAGTAAAACCTCATATTTTCAATACTGTACCCCGATTATTAGAAAAAGTATATGACGGTATCATCGGAAAAGGAAAAAATTTGCCCTACTTAAAGAAACACATCTTTTTCTGGGCAGTGAACCTGGGATTAAAATATAAGATTAATAAAAAAAAACGGCCTTTTTATAATCCAAAATTAAAAATTGCCCGCAAACTAGTCTTTGATAAATGGAAAGAAGCACTTGGTGGCGAAGATATGCTTATTGTATCGGGAGGTGCTGCCTTGCAAGAGCGTTTAGCAAAAATATTCTGGGCAGCAGGAATGCCTGTACTTGAAGGTTATGGACTAACGGAAACTTCTCCCGTGATTGCTGTAAATCACTACACACCTTTAAATTGTAAAGTAGGGACCGTTGGCCCTGTTTTAAAAAATGTAGAGGTAAAGATTGCCGAGGATGGCGAAATTCTTTGTAAAGGGCCAAACATAATGCTTGGCTATTATAAGGAACCCGAACTAACCAAAGAGGCAATTGATGAGGAAGGTTTTTTTCACACCGGAGATATTGGCATGCTTGACGAAGAGGGATACCTCAAAATCACCGATCGAAAAAAAGAGATGTTTAAAACATCCGGGGGTAAATATATTGCTCCACAGGTTGTTGAAAATAAATTGAAAGAATCTTTTTTTATTGAACAGCTTATGGTTATAGGCGAAAATGAAAAATTTGCCAGTGCTTTAATTTCGCCAAACTTTCAATTTTTACACGACTGGTGCTCAATTCATAAAGTACAATTTAGAGATAACCAGGAACTGGTTCAGTTACCGGAAGTGGTTGCCCGTTACCAGAAAGAGATTAACAAATACAACCAGGAACTGGGCGAAACCGAAAAAATTAAACGGTTCAGGTTGGTATGCGAAGAATGGGGACCACAAACCGGAGAACTCTCCCCTACCCAGAAATTAAAACGGAATGTTGTTTACGAAAAATATAAAGATATTATCGCTGAAATATATCAGCATGATAAAAAGCAAAAAAAGAATAACTCCCTGGTAAATGAAATCAGCAATGGAATTAACGGAATAAAAAATGGGATCAAAAACGGTATTAAAAAAACCATGAAAAAGGGATAATTTCATCAGACTGCAATTTATATTTTTATCCATATAAGAGTAGCTCTCAAATATCAGGAGCTACATTTTTTATATCCTACTGACAATCTGGAATGTTATTAAAGCATAATTTTAAATGTCTGCAAGAAAACCATCGGACAAGAATGTCTGATGTACTTGTAAAACGAACATTCCTGTTCGTTTGAAAACTTCACTACAAGTAAAACAAATAAACCATCGGACAGGAATATTATTAAAGCATAATTTTAAATGTCTGCAAGAAAACCATCGGACAAGAATGTCCGATGTACTTGTAAAACGAACATTCCTGTTCGTTTGAAAACTTCACTACAAGTAAAATACTTTTCATTCCGTTCAAACCGCTCAACTTAGGTATAACTTACTTTTGAATTAATTAACCTTCCAGAAATTTAGGATTACAATAAGAATAACCCCAGTTTTCCCAATGATTTGTTAATCCAGCTTTGACTGGATTATTCAGCACATATTTTATTTTATTTGCTAATTCATTTCTACTTCGTATCACATTATCATAACTCTCTGTATGCCAAAATTTTCCTCTTCTATTTAACATTTTATTGATTTCTCTTGATGTATAACCTTTTAATACTTGCATTATTTTAAATAAAGGCTTTTTCAGTTTATAAATTATCAAATGAACATGATTAGGCATAACTGTAAAGCAAATTAATTTATATTCTTTTTCATCTAAATAAAAAATTGCATTTTTTACAATGTTTGCTATATTTTGGTTTTCAGTAAGATTAAATTTTTCTAAATACTGATCAAGTAAAGAATCAAAATCATGGAAGTAATTATCGTACAAATCGTAAATTCTCGATTTTAAAGTTTTTGAATTTTTAATAAGCTGCCTGGCCATATAAATTTCATGTTTATAATCACTTTTTAATTTCATCAATTTATCTAAGGGTAATGAATTATGCATTCTGAAAGTAACAAAAAACACTCCTAATTCGGGTAAAATGTGAGGTAAATTTTTTTTGTATTCTATCATTTTGTCAGGAAAATTAATAAAATATAAATGTATGAAATTCAATAAAATTGGGCAAAACATTCCTGCCTAAAATATCATCGGACAAGACTGCCGGAGGTATCCTGTCCGTTTTTCATTATCATCGGACAAGAATGTCTGATGTACTTGTAAAACGAACATTCCTGTTCGTTTGAAAACTTCACTACAAATAAAACAAATAAACCATAGGACAGGAATATTATTAAAGCAT
>Ga0209931_1000099_pt1 | contig 45127 bp, 36 predicted proteins | sample SalPonR1_B_D1_MG_FD_185697 | JGI IMG/M metagenome (GOLD analysis project Ga0209931, IMG submission 185697) | Salt pond soil microbial communities from South San Francisco under conditions of wetland restoration - Salt Pond MetaG R1_B_D1_MG... ...
TGATTTTTAAAATGTATATATTAACTAAAAGTAATCCAAAATGACAATATAAAAAACTATTGTAACATCTAATTCTGCCATCATTCTTAAAGTCTTCCCTCTTCGAAGTTTGTAACTCCGAATAATATTATGACGTAATGAATATTTTCTATTGAGTAATGCGAAGTTGCAAACTTTGCATAGAAGGGGAATAATCATTTTAAGAATCCAAAGAGAAAAAATTCCCCCTTTGGGGGATTTAGGGGGCTATCTACGCTTTATCGGCCCAATCGTATCTTCAATATCCTCTTTTATAGATTTGCCGTGTTCTTCGAGAGATTTAGTTTGCTCTTCTACTTCTTTTTTTAGGTCAACACCTGTATCTTTCACCTTGTAAGACTCTTTAGTGATTTCATACTTTATATCGTCTGTGGCCTCGCGAATCGATTTCATCGCCTTACCGGCAGTTCTGGCTATATCAGGAACTTTATCTGCACCAAACACCAAAAGAATCACAAAAATAATGACCGCTATCTCCGCACCACTTATAAAATAAACCATGACATTCATAGTTGCAAAGATAAATAAATTAAGATGCATGCAGAGGATTAATTGAAGTTGCTGTTTTAAAAATTAATTGCTATTTACGGAGATAATTTCCATTAAAGTTTGAAAATAGACCAGCTTCCCGTTGTAAGGTTTTGCCAATTCTATAAAATGACTTTCATGAAATTTTTTATACTGCACAAAATGAGAATGACTTGGGCAGAACAACTGAAGGCTGTATGTTTTACCCGCACTTCCATCCTGAGCCAAAATTTCAGTAAAAATAGCTTTATCAAAAAGACCGGTATCTAAAATATCAGGAATAAACTCCTGTTCAATCTTATCCTTAGACGCTTCTAAAATTGATGGGTCTAGATTAAATGTGGTGTTAAAAATATACATGAATCAAAGGTTTTGATCTTTCCGCAGTTGTCGGTATAGTTTTCTGGCTTCCACAAAGAAAATACTGTCCTGATGGTTAAAAATAAGAAACTCTAAATTTTGTTGAGCATTTTCAGGCTTACCTAACATATCTATCTGAATATTTGAAAGTTTAAACAGGGCGTTATCAACAACTATACTTTCAGGATACTGGTCTATGATTTGTTTATAATGCACAGCAGCCTGCTGGTACTGCTCCAACTTTTCTAATACTTGTGCTTTTTTGTACAAGGCTTGATCTATAATATGAAAATTATCACTACCATTTATTACACTGTTTAGTTGCAATAACGCCTTTTCCGGTTTAGATTGGTACACCATCAAATCTGCCTTGGCTATATTTTTTAAAGCCTGTTGCGTGGAGTCAACATCAGACTGGCCTTGTTTTATAAACATGGCCATTTCCAAAGCGTCGTTGGCAATGGTCTGGGTAGTTGCTTTTTTTAAGACATCAAGCTGCGTCAACGCCCAACTAAAATCGCCTTTATAGTAACTGGCCATAGCTGTTTTATATTTGGCTTGTTGTGCCAATGGCGTATTTTTTACTTTTTTGCTAACAAGACTGTACTTTATCAAAGCCTGATTGTACTGTTCCTGCGCCACTAAAATATCAGCCAGAAGCATTTGCACTTTGGCTTTAGTAAATCGATTGGTCTCAATTTTCAATGCGTTTTCTAATAACTGATTAGCGTTTTCCCACTGGTTTAAATTAAAGGCTAAAAATTCAGCATATAAGAGTTGTAGACCTAAGGTTTGCGCATTATATCCGTATTCGTCTAGATGCGCTAAAAATGTCTTTGTAACAGCCGATGGATTTTCCTTTCTTAGGAGCCTAAGCTTCATTTGATGTTCTACTGCTTCGAGTTTGGTTTTAATGTTTAATGATTCTTCGACAATAAAATCATAAATTTCACTGGCAATATCATAAGCTTTAGCCTCTTCGGTAACCTCTGCCAAATCGAATAATCGCCCGTAATTATTAGCTTGTGATCGCTTAAAAATGGCTTTTTCCTGAGCAAAAGAATTAGAAAACGATTCTTCCTGCACAAACACCCAACTTAAAATTTGGTTGTATAATATGTTAGGGTTTTCCTGTAATTTTTGAAGTAATAATCGTTTTAGAATGAGGTTGTTTTCGTTTTGAGGATCAGTATTGATGTATTCGCTAAGGTTACGCTGTATGACTTCAAAGTATTTTTGGCTCTCTTCAATAATACTCACGTAATTTTCAAACATCAACTTTTGATTGCCGGTTTCACCGTAAAGCCTGGCTAATTCAATTCGATAATTTGTTCTGGGTTTTTCTGCATTGGCAATTTCATAGGTCTCAATGGCATAATCCAGAAGGTTGCGCTTTTGAAAAGCTCTACCCGTTGTATAAGCAAACACACTTCTTTGTTTTACTATATCAACAGCTTTATCATACCATATTTTGGCCTGTAAAGAATCTTCCTGTATCTCATGGATATGCCCCAACTCTACCATAATGTTGGGGAAAGTCCCGGGTTTATCAAGATAATTTTGATACAACTTTTGAGCCTTATCAAATTCTTTCAATTGCGTGTAGACGTCTCCCAGTCCCAGGAGGTAATCTTGTTTTCTCGGGTTTTTTTCGTAAAGTTTTTGATAAATACTCTTAGCCTTTTCGTATTCGCCCTGTTCCACATAATTCATGGCAAGACTTATATTTTGAGCCTTAGAACTACTTGTAATCAAGTATAAACAACCAATAAATAAGACCCAAACTATAGTTTTCACAATGAAATATTTTGATGCTTTCAAATGTAACCTAAATTCACAAAATCTAAAAAAGCATGGTTTTTAATATTCAAAAGTTTAACAGTAATTGCTTTAATTGAAGCTATAGAGTTGTATAACCCGAAAGGTATCGAACCTGTCTGCCTTTTAAGGAAGCCCTTTTAGGTTTTCATTGGAGGGTGTCTGTTACTTGCTTTATGTCTTTCTTCATCTCCATAGATAACTAATAACTACTATTCAGCATAACGGATTCTACAATAAGATCCCATAGATTGAGAAAACCCTTCGTGTCTGCGTGTCTTTGAATTGTCTGCCTTTGGAGGAAGACCTCCTGGGTTTTACAACAATGCCCAAAAAACCTTCAACTTTCTAGCCTAAATGAAATCAAAAAACAGGAGTATTTTTTAAAATAAATTTTCAAAATAGAATGTGATTAAAACCTGTCCGATATCATAGTCTTTTATATTTTTTGAAAATGTCTTGTGAAATTATAAGGATAACTGATATATTTACATTCCATTCAATATTTCTATTTATGTCTAAAACATTTCAAACTAAAGTTAACGATAAGTATAAATTTAAGTTTTCTGAAGATGACATTTCAACACAAGACATTTTAAATATTTCTAAGAGCAAATTGCATATGCTTGTTCAAAATAAATCCCATCTACTTGAAATTATAGGTCGGGATTTACTCCAAAAAACCTATCAGGTAAAAATTAATTCCAATATTTACGAGGTTAAAATTTCAAACGAGTTAGACCTTTTAATAAAAGAATTGGGCCTATCTGTGGGTAAAGCGCAATTGGAAAATGAAATCAAAGCACCTATGCCCGGATTAATTCTGGAAATAAATATCGAAGAAGGCCAGCAAGTCAAGCAAGGCGATTCGCTCTTAGTTCTGGAAGCCATGAAAATGGAAAACACCATTACAGCACCAAGCGATGCCACAATTAAATCCGTGGCGATAGAAAAAGGGCAATCTGTGGCCAAAAACGAACTTCTTGTTGAAATGGAATCCTAATTAGATTAGCTTAAAATATAAAACCCTTTACCAATGAAAAAAATACTTGTAGCCAACCGAGGTGAAATTGCCTTAAGAGTAATGAAGAGTATACAAAAAATGGGCATTAAAACAGTGGCTGTTTTTTCTGAAGCCGATAGAAATGCACCGCACGTGAGATTTGCTGATGAAGCCATTTGTTTAGGCCCTGCACCGTCTTCTGAATCTTACCTCAAAGCCGATAAAATAATAGATGTGGCAAAATCTCTAGATGTCGATGGCATACATCCCGGTTATGGCTTTTTAAGCGAAAATGCAGATTTTGCCCAAAAGGTAGCGTCTGAAGATATCACCTTTATCGGGCCCAAACCACATGCTATAAAAGTCATGGGCGATAAACTGGCTGCTAAAGAAACTGTAAGCGGGTACAATATTCCGATGGTACCGGGAATTGATGAAGCCATAACCGATGTAGAAAAAGCCAAGGCCATTGCCAAGGGTATTGGTTTTCCTATTTTGATAAAAGCTTCTGCCGGTGGCGGTGGCAAAGGTATGCGTATTGTAGAAGATGAAGAATCCCTCGATGAGCAAATGAAACGCGCCATCAGCGAAGCCAAATCTGCTTTTGGTGATGGCTCTGTGTTTATTGAAAAGTATGTCACCTCACCAAGACATATTGAAATACAGGTGCTTGCTGATACACATGGCAACGCCATTCACTTGTTTGAACGCGAATGCAGCGTTCAGCGCCGACACCAAAAAGTTGTTGAAGAAGCCCCATCTGCCATTCTCACACCGGAGCTGAGAGATAAAATGGGTAAGGCTGCCGTAAACGTGGCCAAATCCTGTGACTATGTAGGTGCGGGTACGGTGGAGTTTTTAATGGATGCCGACCACAATTTTTATTTTCTGGAAATGAATACCCGACTACAGGTGGAGCATCCGGTCACCGAATGGATTACTGGCGTAGATCTAGTCGAACAACAAATCAAAATTGCACGGGGTGAACATTTGAGTATAAAACAAGAAAACCTCAAAATACAAGGCCATGCTTTAGAACTCAGAGTTTACGCAGAAGACCCCACTAATGACTTCATGCCGAGTGTAGGTCGTCTGAATAAATATCGTCTTCCTATAGGCGACAACACTCGTGTGGACAATGGCTTTGAAGAAGGGATGGATATTCCGATTTATTACGATCCTATGTTATCGAAATTGGTGACCTACGGCGATACCCGTGAAGCGGCGATTCAAAACATGATTGAAGCTATTGACCATTATGAAATTGAAGGTGTAGAGACCACATTGAGTTTTGGGAAGTTTGTTTGTCAACACCACGCCTTTCGATCAGGGAATTTTGACACCCATTTTGTCAAAAACTACTACACCCCCGAAAAGCTTGAGATACAATACGAAGAAGAAGCTAAGCTGGCTTCTATCATAGCCATAAAAACTTACCTTGAAGAACGAAAAGGACTACAAACCCCTAACGGTAATAAAAACTAAAACACATGAGTACGAATAAAAGTGACATTCAAGATAAAATTAAACAAGCCAAACTTGGCGGAGGCGAAGAACGCATCAAAAAACAACACGCTAAGAAAAAACTTACCGCCAGAGAACGGGTGGAATACTTACTGGACGAAGGAAGTTTTGAGGAAGCCGGCATGCTTGTCACCCACAGGACGACAGATTTTGGGATGCAAAATCAGATTTTTTACGGCGATGGTGTAGTCACTGGTTTTGGGCAAATCAACGGGCGATTGGTATGCGTGTATGCACAGGATTTTACCGTTTTTGGTGGTGCCCTGTCGGAAACCCATGCTGAAAAAATTTGCAAAATTATGGACCACGCTGTAAAAATCGGTGTACCGCTTATCGGACTGAATGATTCTGGTGGCGCTCGAATTCAGGAGGGCGTGCGTTCACTTGGTGGTTATGCCGATATTTTCTTTAGAAATGTAAAAGCTTCCGGGGTAGTACCACAAATTTCAGCCATTATGGGGCCTTGTGCCGGTGGAGCGGTATATTCGCCTGCCATTACCGATTTTACCCTAATGGTTCAGGACACGAGTTATATGTTTGTTACTGGTCCTCATGTTGTAAAAACCGTGACCAACGAAGATGTAACGGCAGAAGACCTCGGGGGCGCCTCTGCACATTCCACCAAATCCGGGGTGACGCATCTGACCGCCACAAACGATATTGACTGTCTAGAGCAAATCAAAACATTGTTGAGTTATATCCCCCAGAGTTTTAAAAGTAAAGCCAAAAAATTAGACTATACCTTGGGCGAAGAACTTCGCCCGGAACTTGAAGGTCTAGTGCCGGAAAATGCAAATAAGCCCTACGATATGCATGAGGTTATTAACGGCATAATTGATCAAGACAGTTTTTTTGAAATTCATAAAGACTATGCCGACAACATTATTGTCGGCTTTTCCAGACTCGGTGGTCGAAGTGTAGGTATTGTTGCTAATCAACCCATGAGTTTGGCCGGCGTTTTGGATGTGGATTCGTCTAAAAAAGCTGCCCGATTTGTACGCTTTTGCGATGCTTTTAATATTCCGTTGCTGGTACTTGTTGACGTTCCCGGATTTTTGCCCGGTACCGACCAGGAATGGAATGGGATTATCCTCCACGGGGCAAAACTCTTATACGCTTTAAGCGAAGCTACCGTCCCCAGAATTACCTTAATTACACGAAAAGCCTACGGTGGTGCCTATGATGTAATGAACTCCAAACATATTGGCGCAGACTTTAACTACGCCTGGCCAACAGCTGAAATTGCGGTAATGGGCGCCAAAGGCGCCAGTGAAATCATTTTTAGGAAAGAAATTAAATCGGCAGATAATCCTGAAGAAAAATTAGCCGAAAAAGAAAAAGAATACGCAGACCTCTTTGCCAACCCAATGCGGGCCGCACAACGCGGATTTATCGATGAAGTGATCATGCCTAAAGACAGCCGACGAAAATTAATCAAAGCCTTTGCCACTTTTGAACATAAAAAAGTTCAACGACCGGATAGAAAGCATGGGAATATTCCGCTGTAGAGAATTTTAAGTTTCTATTGTGTATGTTGTACATTCATGAATATTTGTGCAATAATATGAGTAACAGACTGGTATCAGTCACTTGCATTAGTTATCATATGTGAGTAATCCCATGATGCTTTTGCCATCAACAATTTTGAGTTGTGTTTATATACGATAGCATTTAAAATCTGATGTTATACCAAAATGATGAGTGACGTGACGTGAAATTGTTTTTATAATCAAATAGGACACCACAATATCTCAAATATTTTCATCTTTTATGTTTTGAACTAGCTCTGATCTAAAACCAGAATTTTCCGGCCGGGTTAAGTTTTTAATTTGTTTTTTGATTTAGGCATATATTAAATAATTTTAACTGGTTGATATTGTATGTTTTTACTATGCAATTACTCTCTGTGTAGCTTTGAGTCTTCCCCGCCTGCGGCCGGCAGGTCTGAGTTACGCTTTGTTATAGCTTTACCACAGAGGAAACACAAATAAAGCACAGATTTTCAAGGAGTTATATATTCCTTCTTCTCACAGGGAAATCAAACTAATTTCATTATTTATGTGCCTAACTCAATATATTTTTTACTGTGTTTAATATTTCTTGTAATTTCACTATAATTAACTTTATTGACTTAGGCACTTGCATACTATTAGTATTAATTCATTTGCTCTGCGAACTTGGCGTCTTTGCGGTTATTTATCCCACCTGTAGAGACGCAGTGATCGCAAACATATATGGTTTTAATGCAAATAAACACATAAAGCATTGTAAGTCATAATATTAAAAGTATTAGCTAAACAACTAAGTCGATAACTTTATTTCAAAACTTAGACAAAGAAAAATACAGTTTTCTCAAAAATATTTAAACTTGTAAGGTGAGGTCAGGGTTTCAGTACTCAATCACCCAAAAAAGCAACCAAATTTATCGTCTTCAATTTCTTGAATCATTTTGTCCAGATGGGTAGATACTGCTAGAGGTTCGTAAGCCTCCCATTTGCCACTGGCGCGCATCCAGTATAAATTCCACTGCTTTCTTGATTTGTAAAATCTCATTTTTGCAAATTCGAGATGCATTATTTTTTCAGGATCATCCATAAAAGGCCTAATTTCATAGAGAATGGCAGTTTTACCATCAAATGTATAACCAAAGTCTAATTCTTTGCGAACCTCAGAATCTTTTGGTCTAATAGATTGAACATAATTTTTTATGGTAAATTCGTTGATATCTATTTCTGTATTTTTCATTGTGATGATTTTTAGGCTTGATTAAGTTTCAACAGTCATTTTATAACTTTTTAAAATCTTTTCCCTATCGACAAGCCTACCCATGGTAAAGTAACGTCTTTGTTATTTGTCAGCAGAGGAGTAAAGCTTGCTTTCCACATCCAGTCCTTCCCAAAGTGTTTTCTGTAGCCTACTGATAAGAATAAATTATTTAAATTATCAGAATCGGTTATATTATCGTTAAACAGATCATCTGCACCGGCATCTGCCCAGGTGTAGCCAATTCCTGCTTCTATAAAATTATCCTTTTTTAAATCTATAAGGTATTGAACTGAAATAGGTAAAGTCAAGTAAAATGCATTTTCAGTATAAAACCCAATTCCCAACCTTATACTGAGACCAGGCCCACTGGTAAGTTGTCTTTCATAATTTATAGAACCAAACAACCCATTTCCCAGGGCTTCAACAAATACGATGTTGCGTAATTTTGAAAGGTTCTTGTTTTCTTGCTGTCCGTATGTTGAAATGCAGGTCAGAAGTAAAAAAGATAAAATTTGTTTTCTCATGATTGGTGTGTTTTGGAGGGTTCTATAAATCTTTATTTATATCCAATAAAAATATTTAAATTTAATTAAATTGAAGTATTAAGCAATAGCCTAAGTCAAAAATAATTAAAGGTATTTTTAAGTTATAGAAACTTCATGATTGTTTATATCTAACTTTTAACAACCAACTCACACAGAGGTTTACTTGAAATATAAGAAGCAAATAAGTTTTACCACCAAGTCGGTATATATGTCAATATTATAATACCATGAATTTAAATTCTCTGCATTCAATTGCAAATACAACAATTTTAAACAATAAGCATCCCCGCTTCAAATTTAATACTCAGTCACATGGCCCCAGTTTTCGCCAATTTTGATACGGTAAAGTTACATTTCTGATATACCAAACTGTTTGGCAATCATTTTTAACCGGGTTCTGCGGTTGGGGTCGTTTATTTTACGCTTTAGAAGTTTGACTTTAGTTTCGCTCAGTTTGGCGTTAGCTCTTGGTCTTGTTCTATTTACATGCTCCGGATTGCTAAATTGATGGTTTTCTTTTTCTGCTTTAGTAGCCCATCTTAGGTTTTGTAAGCGGTTATCAGTTTTATCATAATTCAGGTGAATAACGTATATGCCATCATTCTGCTTAAGAAAATGCTGAGCTACAAGTTTGTGAACATATCTGCTGGTAGATTTTCCATTGTGTTTTTGTTTTAATGGAAGATTTTGATAGCCATTGATGTATGATTTTTTTACTATAAACTCATCATCGCCTTTACAGTTAATGATTCTGCCGTAGTTTGAAATTTTGAATTTTTCGTTTTCGGCAATACCATCATCAAATGTAATGGTCTTCCATTTCTCATTTCTATGGTTCTTAATCAGGATTATATTTATTATCGCAATAGTCTATAATTTGAATTTTAGCTAAATTTATGCTAATCCATTTTACGAAGTACTTATAAATAAAATTAGTAAAAAATCCCTAGACTAAAAATTCAGGTTTAATCCTGTATTATTAAATTTAAGCTTATGTATTCACGCCATTTGATACGGTTAAAAAAAACCAAAACCCCAGCCACTAATGCACTTAAAATTACGAATTTTACAATTCTAAAATATTGAAAATGTTGACATCGTTTAAGTGGGTTGCTCGAGGCGAGGGCATATCGCTATTAATTTTATTGTTTATCGCCATGCCTTTAAAATATATCTGGGACAACCCGTCTTGGGTTAAGGTTGTCGGTATGATACATGGCGTACTCTTTGTCGCCTATGTCGCATGGGCGATTTGGGTTTATATGGAATTGAAATGGTCACTCCAACGTCTGGCAATGGTCATCTTAGCCTCAATTGTTCCTTTTGGGACATTTTATGTAGAAAATAAATATTTAAATTCATAAACCGTTTAAAGATATATACTAGGAGAAATCACTGCAATGTTACTTAAAGTAACAGGTAAAAATGGAAGAAAAAGAACTTTTGAAATATTTTACGAAGTATAGATTACATTTCATTTAAATGAAATATTTTTTATAACACGACAATGCCTTATGCCTATTCTAAAAAAGAAATATTTGAAAACTAACTGATTTTTTAACATGCTGGTAATGGCTTTTATCCTATTTGCCTCAAAGGAAAATACCGGGAATTCATAAAAATTGATGTTGAGGGTGAAATCAATTCAATTTAATACTAACTTTGCACTAAAAATACTTCACATATGTTATTAGGTGTTTCAGATTGGCTGGCCATGAAGATTAATATTGAGGCTTCACTTATTAGAATTGGATTTATTATTTGTGCTTTATTTGGCTTTGGCATTCTTCTGTATTTGATTTTGTACGTGGTAATGACGCAGGAAAATAAGTGATTAAAACAACATAAGTTTGTAGTTTACCAAGCTACAGCAACCAACCCGGCATCTTTCGAGATACTGATAGGAACTGTGTTTTTAGTTTTAATATTAAATAAATTCGGGACATTATAATCAGATTTTTTTAAAAACCAATCTTGGTTTGATAAACCAGTAATCCAAGTATGGTAAGAGGCTTTTGAGTTAAAAATGTGATAACTTAATTGTTGTAAATCACACTGAGAATAGATATAGTTTTTGGTGTATATAGTTTTGACCTTAGATTGAAAGTTTTCGTAATTAACGTTCACCGAGTTCTTCTTAAAATCAGAGCACACAAATCGTTTGGGGTTAAAAACCGGATGAGACTGATTAATACGCTGCCAAGCCTTATAAGCCGATTCCTTAACCGACCACAATTGCCAAAAAGCCAATATAGCATTTTGATGATTTTGGATAAACTGCACCTCTTTAGGGTTAAACAATTTTTCCAAAGACCGCTCTCGCAGTTTATGTGTTTGAGCTCTGCCTGTTTTCCAGTCGATGATGTCGTTGCCGGGAAAGTTTATGAGTTTATGAGTTTATGAGTTTATGAGTTTATAAAAAAATTGACTTAGGCGTTTCACTACATTTATATGCTGATGTTCAATTACATAAAAATATATTCCTTCTTTGTGAGCCTCTGTGCCTACTTTGTGGTTCCCTGCCGGCAGGCTGGTCTGTGATAAAGCTAATTCATACCCGAAAATATAGGCTATCACTTTGATAATGTAAATTTTATTTAATATTAGTCATGTTTCAAAAATTTTTTTTCATTTATTAAGTAAGTGTCTAAGACAATAAAAGGATAACATTCTAAGCCCTTTATTCTTCACTCATTATTTAATATACTTAATTCTCAATCAAAATTTAATTAAACTTAGACCTGAAAATTTCCAACGAAAACCCAACCGAAAGCATTTTTTCCATTTCTTCATTTGTATAAAACAATTTGAAAACATTCATTTGATTAAAAAAGTAATGTTTTTAATTCCTGAATTCAAAACAAAAAGATAATTTACCTAAAATGAAGTAAAATCAAAACTTATTAAATCAACATTCCTTGTTGCTTGTCTGCCAGCCGAAGGCTAGTTCGATATTCAAAAAGTCCTCCCCCACTTGGAGAGAGTTAGAGGGGGCTTTTTAATCTAGCTTAGACTTTATGATTTTCAAAGAAGCCCCAACTGAAAGCATTTTCTCCATCTCTTCATTTTCTATTCGAATGTCGAATTCATCTTCAACATCAAGGATAACATCAACCAAATTAGCAGAATTAATCTCTAAGTCTTTGATAAATTCAGTTTTAGCGTTTATATGTTTTAAGCCTTCAGCGTTATTGACATATGGTTCGACAATAGTTTTAAGTTTTAATATAATGTCATCACTGGTATTACTCATTTATTTGTCTTTAAATATTGGCAATAATTTATTGCTGACTTCTCCAAAACCTATTCTCACCTCATGGTTTTGGCAAAATCCTCGCATAGTAACTGTATCGTAGTCTTCAATAAATTTTCTTTCAGAACCATCTTTAAGCTTCAAAGGTTTTTCGCCTCGCCAGGACAACTCCAGCATAGACCCATAAGAATCCGGTGTAGGTCCGGAAATAGTACCACTAGCCATCATGTCCCCGGAATTTACCGGACAGCCATTTATGGTGTGATGGGCCAACTGCTGACTCATATTCCAGTACATGTATTTAAAATTGGTTTTGGACACTATAGTTTCTGAACTGTTTTTTGGGGTAATACCAACTTCTAGATTGATATCAAAACTCTTACGATTATCTTTTGCAACTAAATAAGGCAATAGTTTTTTAATGGGTTTTGGACTTTCTGTTCGAAATGGTTCAAGAGCATCTAGAGTAACAATCCACGGCGATACTGCAGAAGCAAAACTTTTGGCCAAAAATGGCCCAAGAGGAACGTATTCCCATTTTTGAATGTCTCTGGCACTCCAGTCGTTAAAAATCACCATTCCAAAAATATTATTTTCTGCGTCGTCAATAGGAATAGGTTGCCCTAATTGATTGGCGGCTGTGGTAATAAATGCCATTTCCAATTCAAAATCTACCAAACGTGAAGGGCCAAAAATAGGTTCATCGGCTCCTTTGGGCATTTTTTGACCCTGTGGCCGGTGTATTGGGATTCCGCTAGGAATAATTGAAGAACTCCTGCCGTGATAACCTACAGGAATGTGAAGCCAATTGGGCAGCAAAGCATTTTCCGGGTCTCTAAACATTTTGCCCACATTGGTTGCATGTTCTTTACTGGAATAAAAATCAGTATAGTCGCCTACAACCACAGGCATTTGCATTTCAATTTCATCCAAGGTGAACAATACCGTTTTACAATGGTCTTCATTGCTTTTAAGCTTGGGGTTGTTTTCATCAAAAATTTCGGCAATCCGTTGACGGACGCTTCTCCAGGTTTTTCTACCGTCTGCAATAAAGTCATTCAAAGAATCCTGTAAAAAAATATCATCGGTAAGTGGTATACCATCAAAATAACCTAACTGATGCAAAGCGCCCAAATCTATCGCATAATCCCCAATTCGTGTACCGATGGTAATGATATCGTCACGTGTTAAAAATACACCGAATGGAATATTTTGAATAGGGAAATCTGTATTTTCTGGGGTGTCTAGCCAGGTTTTTCTTTTAGGGTCGTTTGCAAATAAGCTCATATTATAATATTTCTAGTGTAAACAAAAATTAAACATCATTCAAATATATTAATATATGTTAATTAACCGAATGCTTTTATTATTTTTGAACCACATTTAACGATAAATTATTATGGCTGAAGATTTAGAAATATTTAAACTGATTGCTGAAGAGGAAAAGCGCCAAAAACATGGTCTGGAACTTATCGCCAGCGAAAACTTTGCAAGCGAAAATGTGATGAAAGCAGCTGGTTCTGTATTGACTAACAAATATGCCGAAGGTTATCCGGGCAAACGTTATTACGGGGGCTGTGAAGTTGTTGATGAAATTGAAGAGATTGCCATAGAACGAGCAAAGGAACTTTTTGGCGCGAGTTATGCTAATGTACAACCACACTCTGGCTCACAAGCTAATACAGCGGTTTTTTCTATGTGCATCAAACCCGGCGACAAAATTTTAGGCTTTGATTTGGCGCATGGTGGCCATCTTACCCATGGCTCTCCGGTCAATTTTTCCGGTAAATTATATCAACCGGTTTTTTATGGCGTTGATGAAAAAACCGGGAGATTAGACTACAATAAAATTGAAAGTATTGCGCTAAAGGAAAAGCCAAAAATGATCATTGCCGGGGCATCGGCCTACTCCAGAGAAATAGATTATGAAGTCTTTAGAAGTATTGCTGATAAAGTTGGTGCTGTATTGTTAGCAGACATTGCGCATCCTGCCGGATTAATTGCAAAGGGATTATTAAAAGATCCCATACCCCATTGCCATGTTGTGACTTCCACAACACATAAAACGCTTCGTGGCCCTCGTGGAGGAATTATTTTGGTCGGTGAAGATATTGATAATCCTTTTGGTGAAAAATTGCGAAATGGCAAACTAAAAAAAATGTCATCCTTAATGAATACCGGCGTTTTTCCAGGTAATCAAGGTGGTCCTCTTGAACATATTATTGCCGCCAAAGCGGTGGCTTTTGGCGAAGCACTTACAGACGATTTCCTGCATTATATGAATCAAGTCAAGAAAAATGCTGAAGCTATGGCTAAAGCTTTTGTAAGCAAAGACTACCATTTGATTTCGGGTGGCACTGACAACCACATGATGTTGATCGATTTACGCAATAAAGACATTACAGGAAAACTTGCAGAAGAAGCACTTGGCAAAGCGGGGATTACAGTAAACAAAAATATGGTGCCTTTTGATACCCAATCTCCTTTTGTCACTTCCGGTATCCGCATAGGAACTCCGGCCATTACTACACGTGGTTTTGTGGAAAGTGATATGGCATGGGTTGTAGATATGATTGATGATGTCATCAAACACAACGATGATAATAAAAAGTTAAATTCTATTAAAAATGATATAGAAAACCTTGTGAAAAATAAACCTTTGTTTGTTGAAACTCAATTTATAATTTAAATCATAAAACAAATCCAATGAAAAAATCAATTTTAATTATTGCCTTATTTGTTGCCGCCACCTTTAATGTTCAGGCTCAGGATGAAGCGTTTATGGAAGATGCTGTGAAACTAGCAACTATCAATTCCTCTAGTGTTGAAGCCTCCTTAAGTCAGGTTTATACTATGATTCCAGAAGATAAAGTTGAAGCCTTTAAAAAAGAATTGAATCCTATTATGGAAGAATTCTACAACAAAATAGGTGCAAAAAGTATGGAATACTATTCACATGATGAAGTGAAAGCCATTTTAAAATTCTATAACAGTGAAATAGGTAAAAGACACTTAGAGGTGCAGGATAAGATAACCAAAGAAACTATGGGTAGTATGGCGCAAGAGCTTCAAATGAAGTTAATGCCACTTATTCAGAAATATACACAGGGGTAAATCTTTTATTCCGGTAAACCAAAAAGCCACTTCATCCTGAAGTGGCTTTTATATATTCGACTAGATATCTAATAACACTTCAAGGGATTTAAACCCCTTGGATACTTATATTTAAACCAATCAGGAACTGAATGTTTAGTTATTTCTTAACCAACTCCTCCCTCAATACACCAACAGCAGTTTCAATATGCAAAATATAAACTCCTTGCTCTAATTGACTCACATTGATTTGATGTTGTACATTAACTTTTTCTAAAACCAATCGCCCATTTAGATTATAAATTTTTACACTATCTATGGCTATACCGGAATTTTTAATATTTAAAACCTCAGAAACAGGATTTGGGTAAATAGTGATGGCATCTTTTAAAAAGTCTTGTTGACTAAGATTAACAGCGTAAAAAGTAGCAACACTCCCCGCCAAATTAGTAATGTGCAAATAGACAAAGTCTCCTGAATAAGTAAAATTATAGGAAAATGGTCCGTAAATAGTTCCGTTTGGTGTTGTAGTAACACCTCCATCCTGCAAAATAAAAATATTTAAATAGTAATCTGCAATATTGGAGTGGTTAGGTGTTATTACACAACTATATTGTTCAATATTAAAGGTTTGGGTAATGTCATCGAAATTAAAAAAACCTTCGCATTGTGAAAATAAATATGAATAACTTTGAAAAATAAACTCTTGAAACCAAACATACATAATGTCATAACTACCATCAGAAAGCTGATCTGCCATTATAACAGTGTTGTCGCTAGTCACAATTTTTTCTATAGTCCAATCATGATCTGTAAAAGGTTGAATTTGTGCCTTTAAAGAAAACATCAATAAAAACAGTACTGAGAAAAATATAGTTTTCATAGCTTTAGAATTAATTGATGATTAAGTTCTTGGTATCTAAAATATCTCCATTGGCCACGAGATTAACAATGTAAGTGCCTTGAGGTAATTGATCTACAGGTATAAGTTGGTTGATGTTTGTAGAATTTAGAATATAATTATAGCTTAATCCTGTCGTAGAGTGATTTGACAAATCATAACTGGGCTCTTCAATATAATAATAATGAGTTAGAGCTTGTTGAGCACTCGTAAAGCTTGAAATAAACATAAGGCAAATTATTATTAATGATAATTGCCATTTAACTCGCTGTGTGTGTGTAACTATACTTTTGGTGGATAAAATTGTTTTGATAATACATTAATTTGTTAAATATAACAAAAATATTTACCGCATTTAAGAAAAACTGTTGAAACTACTCTTCAAACTCTACACTCTCATAAGCCCCTGCATCAGGGTTTTGGGTTTGAGAACGGTCAACCCCAAGAATATCTTTCGGGACTTGTCCGGCCGTTTGTGTGTTGCCTGATCCGTTAGCGGCAGATTCGTTACTGATATTGAGTTTGTTTAATGCTGTATCTAAAAACTCCGGAGATTCATTGAGTGTGATGTTTTCATAAAAATCTGTATTGTTAAAATCAAATTCTGGCAAATCCAACAAATCTGTGTTGAATGGGTTGATTCTTAACAATGTATTTTCAAACTTGAAGTTAAATGCAGCTTCATCTGAACGATTAAACAATACCTCAACCCGTTCGTTCCCATAAATAATACAGTTGGAAAAATTGGCTTCAACTAAATCTGCAACGAAAAGATTATCTTGTGTTTCCAATTGATTTTCTATCAATAAAGCTGGAAATTGTCTAAAAGAATTTCGCCAATAGTTCACAATTGTAGAATGTCTAAAGTTGTATCGACCGCCCAAAGATAAATTTAAGGCGGCTTGACCTGCATTATTAATCACAAGGTTTTCTGCATCTATAAATGCTGTTCTGGCCAACAATCCAACATTACTTGAATTGTAAATTTGAGTATTTTTTAGAGTCAATGTGGGGTCAGAGGTTCCATCATTAGAATCCATTAAAATGCCAACGGTTGAATTTTTAATGGTGGTATAATTAAACCTGTTATCTGTACTGCCTGCGGTTAACCAAATGGTAAACCACTGCCCGGGGACTTCAGAAAATTCCGGCTCTAAACGGTCACCTTCAAAAATAACTTCGTTTTCTAATAATTCGGGATCAGAACTTAGTTCGCCATCCACGTGTATAGAAGCCCCGTTGGCCACAATGATGCCGCTGCTTTCGTGAAAATGCACTCTTGCTCCTGCCTGTATTTCAAGTGTTTTTCCACTGGGTACTCCTGCAAAACCATAAATTACATAGGGCTTTTCATTGGTAAAAGTCAACTCATTATCATCCAGAAAAAAACCTTCAATCAGCACCTCGTCGCCTTCGTTATTCATACCTAAAGACAAGGTTTCAGTCGTCCCATCCGGGAAGCGTTCGGGAAACAGAAAATGGGCATCTTTTACTAAAGTCACCAATTCCACCTTTTGATTTTGGTCGCCACTGTCAAACAAAACCTGATCGGTGTATAAAAATTGCCGGTCATCTGCAACCAGGGTATTGATGTCTGCTGTAATTTCAACAAAGACGAAAATACTGTCGTTGGCCAAGATTTCAACATCTTCAAATAGTTTCCCGGCAAAACCATCCACATTGAGTCGGTATCTGGAATTTTCGCCTTCTGCCAAAGCTACACTAGGAATTGAAATGTCTTCATCGCTTCTGTTGTAGACTTTAAACTGATAGGTGCTGGAGCCAATATCTGTGAAAACGGTATCCAAATATAATGTGTCGGTAGAAAAACTTAAATTACCCGAACTGGGTTTAAATTCAAAATCTTCACGACATGAGGAAAAAGTCATGATCAACATTATGAACAGAAGTGGAATGTAATTTTTTAGTTGTTTTATCATGTTTTGAAAACGTGTAAATTTTAATATTATTTTTAACTTATCTCCAACAATAAGAACAACCGCCTAATTGCCTTAAAATCAATCTAAATTAGATTGTTGCTATTAAAAAAAAATCTTTCATTATGTCATTGTATGTCATTCCGAGGGAAACGCAGTGACGAGCAATCTATAATCCAAAAAAGAGAAAGATTCCTTCTGTCTTCGGAATGACATTCCGACTATTTCGAAATCACCTTCACTTCAAACAATTTATTCCAGTTTTTCCCGGTGACATAGAGTTTTTTTGTTTTCCGATGATAGGCAATGCCGTTTAATACATCTAAATCTTGATGTTGCTTGACCTGTAATTTCAATTTTCTAAAATCTATCACAGCTTCAATCGCTCCGTTTTCAGGGTTAATGACGGCCACACCATCTTTTCCATAAGTATTGGCATAGATTTTACCTTCCACAAATTCTAATTCATTCAGTTTTTCAGAAACCGACTGATGTGTTGTGGGTTGTATGTAGTCTATTTCTTCCAGTGTTTTTTTGTCCAGTCTCCAGATTTTATCAGTACCGTCACTCTTATACACATAGTTTTCATCGTGGCATAAACCCCAGCCTTCTTCACTTTCAACGTACCTGAATTTATCTTCAACTTCAAATGTATTCACATCATAAACCAAACCTTCGCCTTCCCGCCAAGTCAGTTGATATATTTTATCATCGTAAATAGTAATGCCTTCGCCAAAATAATGGGATTTCATGTTGTGTTCTTTTAGGACTTCGCCGGTTTCCAAATCAACTTTTCTCAAGGCAGATTCGCCGTAATGCCCAATACTCTCATACAGGCTATCCTTATAAAACTCCAAGCCTTGTGTATAAGCTTCAATGTCATGCGGATAAGCATTAACAACTTCAAAATTGTAAATTTTTGGTGGGGTATTATTTAATATTTTGACCTTTTCTTTGAGTTCATAAAAGTCCCCCTCGGTATAAATCTTTAAACTCAAAATATGTTTTCCCAGCAACACGTTTTCAAGGGGTATTATAATTTTATTTCCCGCTGATACCTTATTAATATCCTGAAGTGAGTAGGCCACAGAATCTACAGTTTTATTTTCAACAGATGAAATCTCCAGATCCAGAGCCTTAGTCAATTGAAGTTCATCCGCTGGAGTTTTATAATTGAGATTGAAACGTTTACCGTCTTCACAGGCGTTTAATACCAATAGACCTGTAATTATGAAGATAAATTTAAAATACATTAAAAAGCGCTTTAAATAATTATGTTACAAATTTAGACAATTTTAAATTTAACCTGCATTATCAATAGCAATAACATGGTATAAAACTCAACATAATTATCAGAACAAACCTAACAGCAAAAGTTATATAGATGTATGAGGATTTGAAAATCTATACTATATTAATAGCCGAACCTAAGTTATAAATTTTCAAATGTCAGGGTTAAACCCTGATAAAATACTGAGCTACAGTATTTTCATCAGCTTTAGCATATAGAACAATTTTTCTACTATAATTTGAGTTTAAAAAACTTGGCATACATCCTAAAGATTGTATATTTGCACCGGGCAAGTCCTACACAACCAGCTCCTGTCGAATCCTCCAGGGCGGGAACGCAGCAAAGGTAGATGGTCGTAGCGGTGTGATGTGGGTAGCTTGCCCATTTTTTATGCCTTGTTCTGAACTATAATTCCGATATTTGGCCAAAATTTTTATCATGCCAAAAATTGTATTGGTTACCGGCGCATCGTCCGGATTGGGTCAATCTATTGCAGAATATCTGGTCACAAAAAATTACAAAGTTTACGGCACCTCCCGCCAACCAAAGCTTGAAGAAAAAAATGGTGTGCTTTTTAAAGCCCTTGATGTAAGGTCTGCAGAATCTATCAAACATTGTATAGATTCAGTTCTGGTTGAAAACAATACCATAGACATCCTCATTAATAATGCCGGCGTAGGCATCACCGGTCCCATGGAAGAAATCCCAATCGATGAAGCCAAAGCCCATTTTGACACCAATTTCTTTGGATCATTACAAGTTATCAATACCGTTTTACCTCATATGCGCGCGCAAAAAAACGGCCTAATTATCAACATCACTTCAATCGCTGCACATATGGGCTTACCCTTTCGAGGCCTGTATTCTGCCTCAAAAGGGGCTTTGGCCAAAGTAACAGAATCTTACCGTATGGAACTTAGACAGCACCACATTAAAATGGTCAATCTGGCGCCCGGAGATTTTGCCACCAATATTGCCAGTGGACGTTTTCATTCGCCACTCAAAGAAGGTTCGCCATATTACAAAAATTATAAAATGTCCTTAGACCTCATGGATGAGGATGTAGATTCCGGTAAAGACCCGATAATTATGGCTAAAAAAGTACATTCAATCATTCAAACCTCACAGCCTAAAGTAAACTATAAATCCGGAGCTTTTTTACAATGTTTTTCTGTAACTTTAAAGCAAATTTTACCTCAAAAATTATTTGAAAGAATTTTATTAAAACACTATAAATTATAAACCTGCATTATGAAATTTTTTATCGATACCGCAAATTTAAATCAAATAAGAGAAGCTCAAGACCTGGGGATCCTTGACGGGGTTACCACCAATCCATCGTTGATGGCCAAAGAAGGCATTACCGGTGAAGAGAATATTAAGCAACATTATATTGACATTTGCGAAATTGTAGACGGTGATGTAAGTACTGAAGTCATTGCTACTGATTTTGAAAACATTGTAAATGAAGGTGAAGCCCTGGCTAAACTTCACGAACAGATTGTCGTTAAAGTCCCTATGATAAAAGAAGGTATAAAAGCCATAAAATACTTTTCTGATCAGGGCATAAGAACAAATTGTACCTTGGTGTTTTCACTTGGTCAGGCTTTGCTTGCAGCTAAAGCCGGTGCGAGTTACGTCTCCCCATTTATAGGGCGATTGGATGATATTTCCTCTGATGGTTTAAATTTAATTGCTGAAATTCGTCAGGTCTACAACAATTACGGTTTTGAAACTGAAATTCTTGCCGCTTCGGTTAGGCACACCATGCACGTGATAGATTGCGCCAAAATCGGTGCCGATGTGATGACCGGCCCATTACGTTCAATTGAAGGTTTGCTGAAACACCCCTTAACGGACAGTGGTCTGGAGAAATTTTTAGCAGATTATAAGAAAAGTAATGGCTGATTATTGTTTTGAATAGAGATTTGAGTTACCCTTGGATTTTTTTTAATTTAAAAATCATCTTATGAAACACATAGGATTGGCGCTTGGTGGCGGGGCAGTATTAGGCGCTGCTCATGTCGGGGTGTTTAAAGCCGTGCTGGAACACAACATCAATATCGATTATATTTCCGGAACGAGTATAGGCGCGTTTGCTGCCGCCTTTTTTGCCTTTGGTAAAAGCTATGAGGACATAGAACATATCGCCCTTAAACTGAAGTGGATTGATATTTCTGATCTTTCTATTTCAAAATTTGGGTTGCTGTCTAATGGTAAATTAGGACGATTAATCGTCAAACACCTGGGCGACGTAAATATTGAAGATGCCGATATTCCTTTGGCCATCATAGCGACTGATGCCACAAACGGCGAAAAAATAGTCATGGACAAAGGCCCATTGGCAGAAGCTGTCATGGCCAGTACCAGTATTCCGGGGATTTTTAAACCCGTTGATGTTGGGGATAGAATTTTGGTAGATGGTGGCATAACTGAAAATGTGCCCATAGATACCGTCAGAAATCTCGGTGCTGAATTTGTTATAGCTGTCGACCTCAATTCAAAAAATAAGTACAACAAACCAGACAATATTCTGGATGTACTCGTAAACAGTTTTCATTTTCTTATTCAGGAAAGGGTAAAATCACAAACAGAAAAAGCCAACCTCCTAATCGAACCGGATTTATCCCAATTCAACAGGACCAGCACCAAACATGTAGATAAACTCATCAAAATAGGTTACGAAGAATCTATTGAATGCTTTAAATACCACCTCACTAATTTGACCAATTAAAGCTTTCATTTAAATTTTAAATTATACTTATTCAGAATATTAGATTTAAATACAGTACATGATTTATAACTTAAATTCTACTGACATTTTAAATACTCTATTTAAACATTAAGGCATTAAGACAATTAAGCATTTCAACTACTTCCTAAAGCTCCTTAATTTCTTAATGTTTAGATTATAAGTCTGTTTTAAGTTACAATACACTTCGTTTTTGCAGCATAGATGATCTTTGAAACCACATTATTATTATCCCGCTTTTTACTTTCAAAGACCAAAATTAACAGATGTCAACATTACAATTATTTTTTATGTAAATTAGTTACCGTAAAATATAACTTTAAATCCCTCCGATTATCATGCGCTATTTTTCATTTTTTATATACGTTTTACTATTTTCATTGGAAGTTAATTCCCAAAATACTTCAGACACCCGACTTATGCATACACCGGCCATAAGCGCAGAGCATATTGCATTTATTTATGCTGAAGACTTATGGATTGCCCATAGAGACGGTTCAAACCCCAAACGATTGACGATAGACGATGGTATTGAGTCTGAGCCTGTATTTTCTCCCGATGGATCTATGATTGCATTTAGTGCTGAGTACGACGGGAACAATGATGTTTTTATTGTACCGGCTTCTGGCGGTGTTCCAAAACGTTTAACTTGGCACCCTACCTGGGACAGGGCTTTAGGCTTTTCCCCGGATGGAAAGTCTGTGCTTTTCAGCTCCCAAAGAACAACCTTTACAAACAGGCATTCAAAGTTATACACCATAGGTGTTAACAGTGGCAGACCAGACGAATTACCAATTCCTACGGGACTTAGAGGAAAATACTCTCCTGACGGAAAATACCTGGCTTACAGCCCCAGATACGAAGTCTTTAACCAGTGGAAACATTATCGCGGCGGCACTCTTGGCGTAATCTGGATCATGGATTTGGAAACCAACGAAGTCATCGAAATCCCAAAACCAACCGACCTGAGTAACGAAGCTGATCCGGAATGGGTAGGGAATAAAGTTTATTTCAGAAGTGATCGTAAAGGGGAATTTAACCTGTTCTCTTATGACATTAAGACGAAAACGATTGAACAACATACCAATTATAAAGATTTTGGGGTGCTAAGTCTCGACTCTAACGGCTCTGAAATTATTTACGAATACGCCGGTTATATTCATGAACATAACCCTCTAACCCATCAAAATTCTAAACTCACAATTGGTATTGCGACAGATTTACTAGAGCTAAGGCCGCGATTTGTTTCTGGAGATGAGTACATCAGAAGTGCATCGGTTTCGCCCTCTGCTGCACGGGTCGCTTTAGATTTTAGAGGAGAAATTGTCACTATTCCTGAAAAAAATGGCGATGTCATCAATCATACTCAAACTCAGGGTACTCATGAAAAGTATCCGGCATGGTCGCCTGACGGCAAACACTTAGCCTATTTTTCAGACAAATCCGGCGAATATGCGCTTCATGTCAAAACCTTAGCAAGTGCAAAACTCAAAACTTACAAATTAGACGGTGCAGGCTTTTATGCGTTTCCCCATTGGTCGCCGGACAGTAAAAAAATTGCTTTTGTCGATAACAGCAGGAGGTTGTATATGACCGATATTTCTTCGGGTAAAACAACAACCATCGATTCAGACCGATTATACACGCCTGGGGTTTATCGGGAATTGTTTGGCTCATGGTCTAAAGATTCAAAATGGATCAGCTATACCATTATTACAGAAACGAATTTTGAACAGGCTTTTGCATATAGTCTAGATCAAAAGAAATCTTTTGCCTTAAGCGATGGTTTATCAAACGTCAGCGAACCAATATTTGATGCTAGTGGGAAGTACCTTTACATGCTAGCATCTACAGATGCGGGACCCGTTGTTAATTGGTTCGACCAGTCTAATCAGGATATGGAAATGACTAATGCGATATACCTGGTGACGCTTCAGAAAGATTTGATGTCTCCATTGTCTAAACGCAATGACATGGAAGTTGTAAAAGCAAAGCCTGAAAATGAAAACAAAGCGGACAAAAAAGATAAGGCTGAAGAAGAAATTAAAATTGACTGGAATGGTATTTTAAACAGAATTATAGATATCCCTGTGGGTGCGGGCATGTATTCTAACCTGGCGAGTCCGGAAGAAGGTAAAATCTACTACATCTCAAGAAAACCTCATAGCGGATATGCAGAGCCACAATCGCTCATGCTGTACGACATGAAAACGCGAGAAGAAAAAGAAATTATGGCGGCCAACGAATTTGAAATTGCTGCCAATGCTAAAAAAATGCTATTTAGAAGTGGGTATTCCTGGGGAATTACCAAAGTAGGCAGCAAACCCAAAGACGGCATGCTAAACACCAAAGCCATTAAAATTAAAATTGACCCTACACAGGAATGGTCAAACATCTTTAACGAAGCTTGGAGGGTAAACCGCGACTATTTTTATGACCCTGGCATGCACGGAGTGGATTGGGAAGCCATGAAATCCAAGTACAGCGTATTTATGAAAGATATTTCATGCCGAAGCGACCTTTATAGAGTCATGCAGTGGATGTGCAGCGAACTCGCTGTGGGCCACCACCGCTTTGGCAGTCGCGGAGATCGACTACATCAGCCGGATAGGGTCAACGGCGGACTTTTAGGCGCCGATTATATTGTAAAAAACGGGCGTTACCAAATCTCAAAAATTTATGGCGGCCTAAACTGGAATCCGGGACTGCGATCACCTTTAACAGAACCGGGTGTTAATGCCGAAGTTGGAGAGTATTTGATTGCTGTTGATGGCAAAGAAGTAACCGCAGAGGACAACCTGTATGCATTCTTTGAAAATAAAGCTCATAAAATTGTTGAACTTAGGTTAAGTAAAAATTATGATGGGTCTAAATCCAGAAAAGTTAAGGTGGTTCCTGTAAATGACGAACGGGCTTTAAGAAATCGGGACTGGATAGAAGGCAATATCAAAAAAGTGGACGAAGCCACAAACGGACAAGTGGCCTATGTTTATGTCCCCAACACCACAACCGCAGGCCATGAATACTTTAAACGTTATTTCTTCCCTCAGGTAGATAAAAAAGCGGTAATTATTGATGAACGATTTAACGGAGGTGGTCAGTTAGCCGATTACTACATCGATCACCTGAGAAAGCCTTATCAGTCCTCATGGAATTTCAGATATGGCAAGGAGCTGCATGCCCCAAGCGGCTCAATACAAGGCCCAAAAGTCATGTTGATTGATGAATATGCCGGTTCTGGTGGCGACTACCTCCCCTATTTATTTAAAAGGTTTAAACTCGGTAAACTAATCGGCAAACGGACTTGGGGTGGTTTAGTTGGTGTTTTAGGCTTTCCTGAATTTATAGATGGCGGTTCAGTCACTGCTCCAAACGTGGCGTTTTACAACGAAAATGGATTTGGCATAGAAAATGAAGGTGTAGCCCCTGATATTGAAGTCAACCAATGGCCAAAAGAAGTGATGAAAGGGAAAGACCCTCAACTCGAGAAAGCTATTGAAGTTATCTTAAAAGAACTGAAGGATAATCCAGAAAATTATCCACCTCAGCCTGAATATCCAAATAAAGTCAAAAATTAAAACCAAGTGCATATGACCAAATTTCTCATGTATTCATGTCTTATCCTTTTATTGATTTCATGTCAGAATGATAAACCCTCAGCTAAAGACAGCGGAGAAGTTATCAATCCATTTGTGGAGAATTCAGTAGATACAGACCTGAAAGAAATTAGAGAAAGAGGTCTACTGAAAGCCTTGGTCGTGTACAGCAGCACCAGTTATTTTTTATATCGCGGTCAGCCTATGGGGTTTGAGTACGAACTGCTCCAACAACTTGCAGAGGATTTGGATTTAGAATTAGAATTGGTTATTTCTGATGATTTAGATTCTCAATTCGAAGTGCTCAACAGAGGCGATGTCGATATTATTGCCCATGGCATGACCATCACCAATCAGCGAAAATGGGAGGTTGATTTTACTGAATATTTGTATTTAACCAAACAGGTTTTAGTTCAAAGAAAACCCGACAATTACCGAAGGCTGAGATGGTCCACCCTTCAAAAAGCCTTAGTTCAGGATCCTATTGAGCTTATAGGTGATACGGTTTCGATTAGGAAAAATTCTGCCTATTACGAACGCATACTAAGTTTGTCTAACGAAATTGGCGGAACTATACACATCGACACCTTAGACAGCCAATTGTCTACCGGTGAGATTATCGACATGGTAGCCGACGGCAAAATAAAGTACACTATTGCCGATGAAAACATTGCCAGAATTAATGCCTCTTACAGACCAATTCTCGATGTAAGCGTCCCGATTTCTTTCACCCAAAGAATCGCCTGGGTTACGCGAAAAAAAGCTAAAAATCTAAGAGCTTGTGTCAATGAATGGATTGTAAATCATAGGAATACTTTAGATTATAGAATAGTTTACAATAAGTATTTTAAAAACAAACGCTCCTTTAGACGACGAACAAAAAGTGACTTTTATAGTTTAAATAATAAGCAAATAAGCGAATACGATGAGATTATAAAAAAACACGCTGAAGACATTGGATGGGATTGGCGATTACTGGCCTCACAGGCTTATCAGGAATCGAGATTTAATCCTAGTGCTAAATCCTGGGCTGGCGCCGTTGGCCTCATGCAGATAATGCCTACAACAGCCCAAGACTTGGAAATTAAAAATCCAAGAGATCCGGCTCAAAGTTTGAGGGGCGGAACTGCTTATCTAAAACAGATTTACGACAAATTTGATGATATCCCCAATAAAACAGATAGACAAAAATTCACCATGGCCTCCTACAACTGCGGTTATGGGCATATTATAGATGCGCAGAGACTTGCTGAAAAAAATGGCCTTAACCCTCAGGTATGGGATGATAATCTTGAAAATATGCTGCTGAAATTGAGGCTGCCAAAATATTTCAATAAGCCTTTTATAAGGTATGGCTACGTAAGAGGAACTGAACCCGTAAAATATGTCAACGAAATTTTTGACAGATATGAGCACTACAAAAAGTTTTTTGATTAATATTTTATTTAGGCGTGAAAATTATAACTTAAGTTTAATATATTGATCATTAATTTTTTAAATAAAATTTATCCTAAAATTATAAACCTCTGCGTTTTTCCTAATTCTTTGGTGAAAATAAATAACCGCAAAACTTGTCTTAACAGTTCAAGTCGTCAATAGCGTTGAGAATTAAACTCTAAAGTTTGCATTGATTACTTTGTTATCTCAAGCTTTAGTTCTTCATTATCTTTTGTGCACTAAGTACCCCTTAGAATTCTTTGAACCGCAATTATGCATTGGAAAAACAATGCATCATACTGATGCTAAAGATCAGCACAAGTCTTATGAATTGAATATCAATGTGTTATAAAAATATTTTCAAATCTACTTGGTGATATTCAATTGTCAGGGTTTTATTAATGCAGACATTCATCGAATGTATTGCAAACACTGACATTTATTGTCAGTGTTGTAAATGCAGACATTTATCGTCAGTATTGCAAACACTGACATTTATCGTCAGTATAAGCCTGATAAAATACTGAATAACAGTATTTTCATCAGATAAATAAAACAGAATACATGTTCTATTGCATAAACCGGGTTGAATTTATAAAAGTATGGTCATTTAACTAAACAGGTAGACTAGGTTTTCACCAAGTACGCCCGGGTAAAGAATTAGTTCTACTATTAAGCAAGAGCCTAAACCAGTATTTTATTTTTTAGCAGAGCCTTATTCTAAAAAGAAGGGAGGTATTTAATTTTTCATAAGCTCAAAACAAGTTTTATTTTTTAAATTTTTTTTGAGTTTTATTTAGAAATAGTGTATTTTTTTATTATTTTTACTATTGTTTGAAATTTGAAAGTCAAATTCTTTATAAATTAAAACAATAATTATGCTCACAGTTGCAATTATTACAGTTGTTGTTGGCGCCATTTGTTTTTTGTCTGCACTTATTGTCAAAAAAAATACCCCAAAAGTAATCTTAGGATTTATAGGAATAACGCTATTGCTTTATGGAGGCTTTAGCTATGGGGCTATTGACCCCGTACCTAAAATAGAAACTTACCAAACAGGGAACAAAAAAGAAGTGAGTTATCCCGTAGAAAAAGCACAAGTCACGTCTCCGGTGGATGGCGATGCTTTGAGTTGTCGCATTTTAACAATGGGAGTATATCCCGAGCCCATGGAAAAAGACATATGGGTGTTACTTAAGCCTTCAGACGATAAATATTATCCGCAATCCGATTATACCAATGCTTCCTACAAAGAAAAAGGCAATTGGCAGGTGGTAACCAGGTTTGGTGGCGATAAAGGTGAATCCTACGACTTATTAGTGTATGAAGCCGATTCTTCTGCCTCAGAATTTTTTAACCAAACTATCGCAGAATGGAAATCTAATGATGATTATCAGGGCATCGAAAAAGAAGAGTTACCGGATGGGATAAAGTTAGTTGACCAAATTAATGTGACTACAAAATATGACTGTAGAGGTATTTTTTAGGGCATGTGATTTCTGCTAAAATACTTTCCTCTCAAAACGAAGTTTAACCTAAATGCGCAAATCTGTTGAAAACATTATTAGGGCATTAAAATTAAAAAAACATCCTGAAGGTGGTTTTTTTCGTGAGACTTACAGAAGTTCGGGTAAAATCGAAAAAGATAATTTAGATAAAAAATATTCAGGCTTCAGAAATTATTCAACCAGTATTTATTTTCTGCTAACTTCAGAACATTTTTCTGCATTCCATAGAATAAAACAAGATGAAATTTGGCATTTTTATAAGGGTTCAGCCATTCATCTGCATATGATTTCTCCACAGGGTCAATATTACGTGCAAAAAATTGGTTCTGATTTAGACCAAGGAGAAGTTCCTCAATATGTGGTAAAGGGTGAAACCTGGTTTGCGGCAGAGGTAATAGAACAAAATTCATATACTCTAATAGGCTGTACAGTTTCGCCTGGTTTTAGCTTTGAAGATTTTGAATTAAAATCCAGAAACGAATTGGTGGCGTTATACCCGAGACATGAAGCTATTATTTGTAGACTTACAAATTAAGGTATTTTGTAACTCATTATTTTAGCTGAAGACATATTAAATGGTTTATCTATGCCGAAACTTGTTTCAAATCATTCATCACACATCACAATATAACAAATACATAAAACATTTAAAAATGAAGTCAAAAAGATTTAGATTATTAATGTTAATTGTGATATCCACTTTATTGTTTTCCTGTAAAAACAATAAAACTAAAGAAGTGTCTGATAAAACAATTATTTCAAATGGCGATGAAACAAACTGGAAACTCGTTTGGGCGGATGAGTTTGAAGACAAAAGAATAAACTCAAACAACTGGAATTTTCAAGAAGTAGAAGCGGGAAAATTTAATGAAGAATGGCAGCGTTATACAGACAACCGCGAAAATGCTTTTGTTCAAGATGGTAACTTAGTCATTGAAGCCAAACATATGGGTAAGACGCACGGCATGAACCAATATACATCCGCCAGATTAAATACGGCAGGCAAACAATCCTGGAAGTACGGGAAGTTCTCAGCAAAAATTAAATTGCCTGAAGGTGAGGGAATTTGGCCGGCCTTTTGGATGCTCGGTACCAATATTGATGAAAATGGCGGCGACACCCCATGGCCACAATGCGGAGAAATTGACATCCTTGAACTCTATGGTTCTAAAGATGATGCTGCAATTGAAGTCAATGCACATTATGCCGACAGCACAAATTCGCACGCCTATATGGGTGCTGAAACATATAGGCTGAAACAAGGAAAATTTTCAGATGATTATCACGTTTTTGACCTGGAATGGACTAAAAAAAACCTGACTTGGTTTGTCGATGGAAACAAAGTCGCCACAATGGCCATTGATCAGTCTTATCTTTCAGAATTTCATAAGGAATTTTTTATTTTACTCAATATCGCAGTTGGCGGCACATTTGCAGGCCGACCGGATGATACCACAGAATTTCCTCAAAAAATGCTTGTGGAGTGGATTAGAGTGTATCAAAAAGTGTGACTATAATTTTTATACGCCATGTCTAAAAAAGAAACTTTCAAAAAGATAACAGGAACGAAACATCTAAAATCTCAATACAAAAACAAAGATGACATTATTCTAAGAGATTTCCTAGCTCTGGAAAGAACTACTCTGGCCAACGAAAGAACCCTTTTTGCCTATTTACAGGCTGGTATTTATATGGTCATTGCAGGTTTTGCGTTTTTAGAATTGAAAGATTTTATAGATTTGGTATGGCTAAGCTATATATTGTTTGGAATAAGTTTATTTTTATTTGTCTTTGGTGTTGTGCGGTTCTTTATACTGAAAAACAAACTGGATGTGTACTACAATGATATGGAATTAAAGAATAAAGAAAAAAAGGATTTGACCTAAAACGGATAAATTTCAGGAATTAAAGTAGCAAGTATCCAGAATATTATATTAAGCGGGGTTCCAATTTTAGTAAAATTTCTAAATTTGTAGTTTCCTGCACTGTATACCATAGTATTAGTTTGGTAACCTATCGGTGAGTAAAAACTCGCACTGCCTACAAAGCAGGCCATCCCGAAGAAAAATGTCGGGATCACCCCATCTGAAAACAAACTTATTTTTAAAAGTCACATCCTGTTAAATAAAATTTGCAAAATTCTTGAGAAGCTCGACAAGCCCCAATCGTTAAGATATCTTCAGTTTAGTGTTAAACCGTAAAATAAAGCAGAACTAAGGCCTTAATTTAACATAAAAAATTATGAGTAAACAACAAGTTTTAGTTGCTGGAGCAACAGGCAGCACAGGAAAAATTATTATTGACATTTTAAAAACATCAAAAAACTATGAACCAATTGCCATGGTTAGAAAATTCTGTCAAAAGGATTATTATGAACAAGAAGAAGTAAAAACTGTTTTCGGAGATTTAGAGAATGACTTAGCTCATACAGTAGAACATGCAGAGAAAGTGATTTTTGCTGCAGGTTCGAAGGGCAAAAATGTCAAAGGCATTGATCAGGATGGGGCAAAAAAACTGATTGATGTTTCAGAGGAAAAAGGAATCCATAAGTTTGTCATGCTAAGCTCTATGGGAGCAGATAAGCCATCAGTGAACAAAAACCTCGAAGCGTATTTAAAAGCTAAACAAAATGCTGACGAATACCTTAAAAATAGCAGCTTGAATTACACCATCGTTAGACCTGGCGTTTTAACAGATGAAGACGGCACAGGCAAAATTGATCTAAAAAATAAGCTCAATACATTTGGTAAAATTTCAAGAGAAAATGTGGCAAAAACCTTAGTTAAAGTTCTTAAAGATGAAACTAAAAAAAAAGAAACTATTGAAATTTTAGACGGTAAAACACCTATTGTAGATGCATTAGGTTAAATTATCAGAGCAATAATTAAACTCAAAGACCAGGTTATAGATATTATTCATAACTTAGATGGCTCACAAATACATTTTTTGTTTTGATTAGAGCCTTTAGAAAAATACGTGAGCATTACCTCAAAAATAATAACTCTGGCAGGTACTTCAAATATGCTTTAGGCGAAATCATTTTGGTGGTTGTTGGAATTTTATTAGCCTTACAAATCAATAGCTGCAACCAAAATATTGTTAATGGAAAAAAAGAAAAGCTTTATCTTAAAAACCTAAAAGCAGACATGCTTAAGCAGTTGAAAGATATAGATATTCAACTAGACTTTGAACATAAACAATTTAATATGGTAAGTGGTCTTATAGAAGACTATTATAAGGATTCAAGTTTTAAGTTAGATTCTGTTTTTTTTAATTCATCCTCTAGACTCATCGGCCGAAAAACCTTCAATAAAAATGACCCTACTTACACGGCTTTATTATCAACAGGCGACATTAGTCTGCTAAAAGATGACAATCTAAAAAATGCTTTATTTGAATACTACCAACAATTAGAACAATTAGAGCATATTGTAAACAACAACAACGTTTTTTTTGTGGATCAGATATACAAACCTGTTATTTTAAATAATTCATACTATTACAGAAAAGAGTTGGGTTGGAACACTCAACTCTTCAAAATTGCAAAAGAACAGCTGGACAAAGACAATATAGAGTTGAGTGTTGTCAATTCTATTGCTCAAAGAGCTGTAATTTCTGAAAACAACACTAAATATTTAGATAGACTCAAACTGCAGACCATCAGAATTGTGGAGAAAATTGATTTGGTTTTAAAAGAATGATATAATTTTTAATAAATGATGAAATAAATTAGTATTTATTTCAATTTTTGATGTAAATTAGTAAATTATATTTAATATTTTATATAAAATCAAACTAAGCGCGTTGAAATGAAAAATTATATCACAGGCTGGTCGAAAGAAGAATTGAAAATTTACACCCTTATATATTGTGCCAACGCAGATTATTTTGAATCTCGTTTAGAAATACAATACATTAAATCAAAAGTTAAGGAAAGTGATTATGATAAAATATACGTTGAATTCAAAAGTGATAATGATTTCACCCGTATTCAAAAAATCAATCAAACTGTAAAGGCACTTGGTTATACAAATGAAGAAAAAGATATTCTCTTTGATGAAATGAGAGAATTGTTCCTCACTGATGCTAAATACCACACCTTAGAACAAAACCTTCAAAAAGCTTTAAATAATATTATTCACTAATCCATAAAAGATTAGGTGTAGTTTTCGTTTATTCTTCTTTTAAGAGACCTCCTCAAACCTATTGGTTGTTAAATTTTAGCTAAATATACCATTCTGAGCATCATACGTTAAATACAGAATTTATCTTTATCATTAATCAAATAATAAAATTATGAAAACTAAGAAAAATCATCTTTTGAATGCAATTTTGTGTTTAGTACTTGTAGCGTTTACAGCTTGTAAAAATGATACTAAACAAGAAGAAGAAACAGAAACAAAAACAGAAACCACCGAAATGGAATCCGCTGAAAAAGAAGTGACAGAGGAGCCTGAAGAAACACAGGCTACTATTGCAGCTTTGGCTATGGATACTGAAAGTTTATCAACTTTGGTTACGGCATTAAAATCTGCAGAGCTTGCGGCCATGTTTGGTGAACCTGGAAATTACACTGTATTTGCACCAACCAATGATGCTTTTGGAAAACTTCCAGAAGGAACAGTAGAAAATTTATTAAAGCCGGATAACAAAAAAACCTTGCAGGATATTTTAAAATATCACGTTGTAGCCAGCGAAGTTATGGCTGCTGATCTTTTAGAACAAATCAAAAGTAACGATGGTTCTTACACCTTTAGTACTGTTGCCGGAGCAGAACTTACAGCAATGGTTGTAGATGGCAAAGTCATGTTGAAAGACGCTGCTGGAAATACAGCAGAAGTTATTCAAACTGATATTGATGCTTCCAACGGTGTTGTTCACGTTATCGATGCTGTTGTGATGGCAGAGTAATTTTTGTAATCATAAATATTTAAAATCCGGTCAAAATGACCGGATTTTTATTTAGACCTCACAGGTTTCATAATCGCTGAGCGGAGTAGAAGCGAAACCTGTGGGGTCTTTTAATATGTAATTATCAGGTTAAACCTAAAATTACCCTATAAGCTAAAGACTTTACTTCGGCTCGGTGATTTTTAGTCTTACAAAATACCAAGCACATATAAAATCTATGCGATTTTTCTAACAAAATATAAACATGCAATAAAAAAACATAAAATCAAAATGAGTACCCTATTGCAAAATTTAAAAGAGGCTTATCAAACTGAAAGTCTAAACGTTCGCCTTCAGGCAGTGCGGGGTCGTGAAAAGGGGCCGCCAGGTCAAAACGGATCACAAAACCCTGAACATCGATACGCAGACCAACCCCGGAACCTATACCTAATTCACTTAAAAAACTCGAAGTAAACTCATCTTTTCCGTTAAACGTGGGATTTGGATTAGTATTCCATACATTTCCGGCATCAGTAAATACTGCGCCTTTAAAAAAGGAAAAAATAGGAAATCTATATTCTATGTTGGCTTCGAAACGAATGTTTCCGGTGCGGTCAAAGAAGTCATTCGTGTTGTTTAATTCATCACTGCCTGAATAAGTGCCGGGTCCGAGTGACCGTATTCTAAAGGCCCTGACGCTATAGGGTCCTCCGGAGAAATATTGTTTGACATAAGGAACCACGTCGGAATTGCCGTAAGGCAAGCCGTATCCGGCAAATAGTCTACTGGCTAGGGTTTGGTTTTTGTTTTTTCCGAATTTGTAGTGAACCCTTGCATCTATATCTGCTTTGGCGTATTGGGCGTATTGGAATCCAAAAATCTCCTTTGGTGCATCATTTTCCGGTGCTCTCGTCAAAAGACTCAAAGAATTTCCTGCTACATCTAAAGTGGTGTTTAAATAAAACTGCCAGGTATCTCTGCTTTTCAGCATACCGTTATAGGTGAATGAAAAATCTAAACCCATAATAAATTGCTGATCAAAACTCCGTCTTAAAAAGGGATTATTATCCAATATATCTTCAAACTCATCTGAAGTATTGGTGAGTTCTGTATAATTAATAGACAGTGGGTTTATTTCATAAGTAATGTATCTATTAGCGTTCCATGTATAGCCAAATAAAGCCTGACCAGATACAATCGTATAAAGCTGTGTTCTGTTCAAGAAATCTATACCAAGACTGGTTTTGGTTTTAGGGATAGCGTATTTAAAAAGCTTGTCATCTATTTTTATAGGAGAAATAAGCCGCGGAAAAGTTAGTTTAGTGGTTAAGCCGTATTCCAAGCTGTTAAGCCCGGCATTATCACCACTGGCAAATTGAGTTTCATACCCAAAATCTGTGCTGATGTCTAAAACCTCACCACCAGTAAACAGATTTCTGTTGGTATAAGTCAACGACAAATTGGGTCCGGTAAAATTATTTGATTTGGTCACCGCCTGCAATTCTGCTCGAATTGACCTTTTGTTAAGGGGTGACAGATAAATATTGGCCTCCAAGGCTCCAGCTTTGTTGGTTGAAATACTGTCGTTTTCGGTATACTGAATGTTTACGTATTTATAAATATCAATAGAAGATAAACGCCGAGCTGTATTTTTTGACCTTTGAGGATTGTATAACTCTCCTTTTTCTAAGGTGATAAACTTATCTAAATACTTAGGCTTTATAAATATGGAATCTTGCACGTAATTCTTAGCATTGAATTTGCGAGTCTTCTTGCTTAACGTATCCTGCAAATCTTGCTGAGGATAAACATTGATTTTTGAAATTTTATAGGGTAGAGTCGCTTTTTCAGGCACATTGTCTTTGAGGCCCAGATACAAATCAAACCTCTTATTGTCATACTGATTGGTATCCGCTTCAAAGATAAAGAAGTCTGAATTAAAATTGTAGTAGCCACTGTCTTTTAATTCTGAATCTATACGCTGTCGTTCTAATTTGAAATTTGACAAATCAAAACGATTTTCTTCATGTAATGGAGAATCTTTCACTATGGTTTTTACATCATCATAAAGTGGTATGGGCATTGAATCCAACTGAAATTTTTCCATGGTGTAAGCTTTGGTTAAATTTAGTTTATATTTTACATAAGCGCGATTATCTTCTTCCTCAAAAAATGAAGTTGCTGTACTGTAGAAAAAGCCATTGTTCTCCAGACGATTTTCTAAAATCTCTTCTAATTCGATGGTATTAACATCAGATCGGTATACGGGTTCTTCGCCAATTTTTTTATACAGCCATCGGGTAATAAAACTGTTTTTCTCTTTTTGGATTTTGTAGTAATAGTATAATCCCGGATACATGCCCAATACCTTTGAGTTAGGTTTGGGGGTTAAGATACCTTGCAATTCACTTTTTAATCTGGCTTTGTTTTTTAAGGTTGAATCGGCTTTAATTTTTATTGAAGCCCCTGCATATAAACGTTCATCTTCGGGTATGAATTTTTCTATGCTGCAGGCGTTCAGCAATAGCAATAAAGGAATTAGAAATAGAGTATGTTTAAGTTTGGGTTTCAATTGTACTTAGTTTTCTGTTTCAGGGTTGGTTTCTTCAGGCTTATCATCAAGATTCTTTTTGGTGTTTTCGCTCTCATCATTTTCAGAAGATTTGAGTATGGCCGTCCATAATTCATCAAATTTATTAAACTCCTTGGTAAATATCAGGGCAATACCACTAACAACCGTTTGGCCATCAATAATATTCTCAAATCTATCTCGGCGGAAGCCCTTAAGCCTATATCGTCCATCTTTAGTCAATTCGTAAATCAGGCTTACATTGCCACTTACCGGTGTGCTATCTCCAGGAGCGCGGTTGTCATCCACATCGATTTCACTTCCTACACGAACCGTAAGCCTGTCGTTAAACAGCTTCTTCTGTGCAGCCACATTCAGTTGTGTTCGTTGTGTGGGCCCTTCACCCTGATAATCGGTATAGCTGTCTAAGCCAAAATCCAATTCAAAACCGGACTTCCCAAGTATCTTATCGGAAAAGGCATTAAGCTGATCAGAAATAGCATCGTTTATGTTTTGCTGAGCCAGTGTTTGTATACCTCCAGAACTACCATCGTTGCCACTGCTGGGGTAAAATCGATTAAGCACCAGTAAGGAAAATACCTGTTGACTAAGCTCGGCCTCTTGTTGATTGACTTGCTTTACTCTGCTGTAAACTTGTCCGCTTATGGCGCCTCTTTCATCCTCAGGCATATCCAGTTCAAATGAAATTTCTGGCTGCAACAATTCGCCATCAATATTAAGGTAAACTTCAAAAGGCAAGACCTGTCGGTATTTTGATTTTACCGAAGGGTCCAAACCTGAAACCTGTGGACTCATTAAGGAATAGGCCGAAGCTTCGACATTATAAATCGCCCTCACGTCCAGTTTGGCGTTAAACGGATCGCCATTCCAGGTCACCCTGCTCCCGGGGGCCAAAAGGAACTTTCGTTTTACAAGATTGTAAAGACTCAGCCTGTATTGGCCTGATGTGGCTTCAAACATTCCTGAAAGATTAATTCTTCCGTTAGTAAACATCTGAAAATTCAGATCGGCTTTACCCTGTACCTGAAAATTATCTCCGGAGTCTTTATCCAGAATTATAGTAAAATTTGCTTTTTCACTCACCTTTAGAAATGAGTTGATATCAAAGCCTGTAATCGCTCCACTTTTGGTTTGGGTTTTGGTCAATATTTGGTCAGGGTTTTCACGATTAACAAAACTTACCACCCCATCTCTTCTTTCTATATTGGCTGTGCTTGGTGGTAATACATAGATAAAGTCGGTTTCAGGACCTATATTAAGCTTAGCATCTAGATCGGGAATTTGCAAATCACCTTTAAGGGTACCTTCAAGATCAACGACCGCTTTGCCATAAAAAGATGGGTTATCCTCTTTTGTAGCTTCTAAAATTTTAAAATCTTTCGCCTTAAAACTCAGATTAAACTCGGGGTTGACAAAACTTTCCGTATTCATCCCACCTGAAATAGACAACAGGTTGTTATTAGCATCTCTAATGTTGAATTCATCTAAACGCAAACCTTCATTATCGACGTTCAGGGTTTCGTTTTGAAGCATAAAAGTAGTATTGAGCTGGTTAATTTTAAATTCGGCCTTATCAAAATTAACCTGCCCGTTATACACTATACTTCCATTACTGTTTTGAAGGTTAAAATTTCCATTTAAGCCGCCCTGTGCCTCACTTATGGTGCCCATTGAAAGGTTTTCTAAAGCTTTCGTTTTTATCTCATTTAAATCGATGTCTACATTCAATTTAGGGTTATGCTCAGATGCGGTGTAGCTCCCCGAAAGGTCAAGATCGGTGTTGCCTTCTTTAATACTGGCATCAAATTCATATGCATTAGCATCTACTGAACGGCCGTTAAGATTGAGTTGGCCCAGATACGCTTTTAAGACTTTTAGCCGGCTAATGTCAATATTGGCCACAATACCTCTATTAGTAAGGGGTTCTTCTATAATGAAATGGCCATTTAATTCGCCTTGAACTAATTTGGTTTCGGGATTGAGGTAATTGAGGATTTTACTGAGTTTAAAATTTTCAAATTTAAAACCTAAATGCGATTTTGAAATGCCATCAATGGCATTTGAAACCATCACCGATTGATTGTCTTTATTGAAATAAAAATTATTGAAAACCAGCGAATCTGATTTTAGTATGGCTTTGTTATTCTTTGAGACCTGCCATTTTTCCCCATTCAGGACTAAACGGTCTCTATCTATACTAAATTGCAATTTATCATTTGCTTTGGCTAGCTTAGATTTTAAAAAATACAGCATTTCACCACCTCTGGAAGCTGTGAATTTCAGGTTTAAATGCTCATCTTCTTTAACACCCGTTATTACAGTTTGGGGGATGTCCAGCGGGCCGGCTTTGATATTTTTAAAACCAAAATCAAAATTGAATTTTTCTTTATTGGTCTGCATTGCAAACTTTAAACTGTCAAGTGCATTCCCCGCATAGTTGATGTAAGGGGCGGTGAGTTGGGTAGTCAGTGTTCTGTTCTTTTCACTGTAATCCATTAAGAAATCAATAGTATCCAAATCTTTCACATTGACTAATAAGACTTCATTAAGCATACGCGACTGTGATAGTTTACCCCTAATTTGTACTTCAACCGGTTTTGAAATTGAATCGGTAGTGGGCACATCAGCATATAAATAGCTTTTGATATGCCGACTTAAAGATTGGCTAAACTCCTGCGGAGCGGTATTGGCTTTCAGGCTTAAATTCAGAATTTTATTTTTAAAATAGACATCTGTTGTGTCCTTTGAAACAAGAGCTGCGGCGTCTAAATCGCCAACGAGATAACTCTTGTTTTCATATACCATTACGCCGTTTTGCAGTCCTGTGTTGACCTTGTAAATCTCACCAACTTTACTAAAGTCAACCTTTAAATCAAATCCGGTTTTAATATTTCTCTGTAAAAATCCCAACGCATTTAAGTCAACCCCTTTTAAACCTAAATTTAGTGATGCAATGGTTTTTGTAGAGTCTAATTCTACTAAAGTCTCCAAACTATAATTGAGGTTGTCGTCTTTGTAGTCTGAAACAAATTTGCCTTTCCCATCCTTGATAAAGCCGTTCAAATTTAGATTTTCATAGGTATAGGTATTAAAGTCTAAAGTAGAAACCACTAGGTCGACATCCGCCTCTAGAGTATTGATGTTTTGACCGGAACCTTTAGAGGAAAGGGCTAGACTCAATTCACCCAATTGTGGATCATCCAGGAGTTCATTCAGTCTGTATTTTTTAACCTCTAAATGACTATTGTATTCAATCTTATTATCAAAACTCAATTGACCTTCAACAGCAACTGTACCCTGCGAAGTTTCCAGCGTGCTTTGGGTAGAAATCGCTTTTATCCCACCTTTCAAATCGCCCGTCAGTTGAAGATCATGCGGCAGACAAACCCCCAACTCTGATTCATCTACGAACCTATGAATATCTGCACGCCGAGTTGTGATGGTATATCGCGGCACATCAAAACGCAAAGCATCCATATCGGTTATATTTTGGATTGATGCACTCGTTGAAACCTCCGTATACTCACCCCATTTCAATTTAAAATCAGGAATACTTAAGTCGCTTAAAACACCGGAGGCTTTAAATTGCCCTTTGAGCGTTTCTTCGCTAAACGTTTTCAAATAGGGATTGTCTGCCAATTCAGGTTGAAATTTAAAGAGGTCTTTTACAGATAAATTTAAAGTCGAGATTTCAGAATTAAAACGGGCATTTTCAGGTTTATCTATAAATTTTTGGAGGTCGTCATATTTCAGTTCAGCAAAACCTGCAATCCGATTTTTATTTAAATTTAAATCTAAACCTTCAACCAAAATTTGCTCATCATCGATGCTAAAATTACCTGTCAACTTTTTCAATTGAAATCCAGAGTAAGCGTCAACACTAAATTGATTGATGCTTAGCTCTGCAGCATTATGTTTAAGTGAGATATTTTCAAGATTGAGATTGAAGTTTCGGAGTTGAACCGCATTGGGATTGAATTGATTTTTTAGCGGTTTTGCGTGATTTAAGGTATAGGTCAACTTGTTGTTTTCCAAGATAACCTCAGGCAGTTTCACTTGCAGTTTTGGCCATTCAAAAGGGCTATCGTCTAAAGTTTGTTCAGGCGTTGTGTTGTCATTGACATTTAAAAACACCTCTGAATTTCGAAGTTGAACAGTATTCAACACATACTCTTCGTTGGTTAAATCAATTTTTGGGAGTTCGGTGTAAAACTCAACTATATTGGTTTTAGCGCTTAAATCCGGCGTTTGTATATCTGTCTTTACATTTTTCAAATGAAGTTGATTAAAAGCTAATTTTGGTAAAACTGCATCAGGTTCAGAGGCACCGGAAGTTGAACTTGAAGTCAGGTGAAATTTAATATCTGTATTTTCCAAAGCCAATTCTTCTGTTTCAAAACCCATGTTGTTGAGGTCTGTGGTGTTCATTTTAAGGTATAGCTGACCGATTTTAAATTTACTGTCAATATCGGTGACCTTATCAATATAGCTTATGTTGAAATCGCTGAAGTGAAATTCCCCTAATCTGAGGTTTATAAACTCTTGATCTTCTTTTGGTTCTGGAGTTTCTGTGGTTTCTTCTTCAGAGGCAAAAGCATCTATCAAAAACTGAAAATTAAAACCGGAAATAGTATCTTTTCTTTTGATGTTGGCTTTTAGTCCGTTCCAGTTCAGGTTGTCAAGACCATAAGCTTCGCCGGTGATGGTTTCCCATAGCGGAAGATTAGCCTCCAACTGTTGGGAATAGACCAGGGTGTCTCCTGCTTTGTCTTCCAGGTATAATCTTTCAAGCTGAAGATTACCCTCAAATGTGATAAAAAGTTTGTCAAGTTCTATTGTTGTCCCGGTTTTATCGGAAACATAGCTGATAAGCCTGTCTTTAATGATATTCTGGCCCCAGGGGCTTCGGATAAAGAAAAGCAAAAGAGCCACAAGTAGGACTATAACACCCACCACCCTTAGCAATCTTCGCCACCAGCGGTTGGGTTTCTTTGTTGGTTTATTCTTTTTGTTTGATTTGGATTGACTCACGATGACAATATAGAATTATAAAGGTAATAGAATTCTTTTTTTTTGAAAATGTTTAGGAAAGGATTTTTACAGCCTTCAAAACATCATCTTTTCATTATAAAAACTCTATCTTTGGGTGGTATTCAAAAATTTAAATGTATTTCATATGAAAAAAATCATTTTAAGCTTAAGCCTTCTCATCACTTTTAGTGCTTTAGCGCAATCCACTCCGGAATGGCTCCGTTATGCTGAAATTTCTCCTGATGGTAAAAAAATTGCATTTAGCTATAAAGGCAATCTGTTTTATGTGCCTATAGGCCAGTCATTAGCTATTCCCATAAGTATAGATGAGAGCTACGAATACCAGCCTATCTGGTCTCCGGACAGTAAATACATTGCTTTTGCGTCTGATCGCTACGGCAATTTTGATGTTTTCCTCTACAATACAGATAATGGCCACACCGATCAACTTAGCTTTCATTCTGCCAACGATATCCCTCAGAGTTTTTCTGCAGAGGGTCAGTCCATTTTATTTACATCAGCAAGAACTATGAATGTTGAAAACGTTCAATTTCCTTACCGCAGATTTTCGCAACTCTACAGTGTGAATCTAACAGCAGCGAAGCCAAAAATAGAAATTCCATTACCTCTTGATGCCGTAAACGTAAAAGACGATGGCAGTCAATGGCTTTATATGGATTTAAAAGGCTATGAAGATTATTGGCGAAAACACCATACCTCATCCATTGCAAGAGATGTCTGGGTTTACAATACAGCCGATAAAAGCCATACACAACTCACAGATTTTAGCGGTGAAGACCGAAATCCGATTTGGGCCAATGATCAGGAAAGTATCTATTATTTGAGTGAAAGGTCGGGAACCTTTAATGTATGGAAACTCAAACCCAACTCAAACACTCCGCCGGTTCAAGTGTCTAATTTTGATACACATCCGGTGCGTTTTTTAAGTCTGGCTCAGGACGGGACGCTTTGCTATACTTATCATGGCGAAATTTTTACGCAAAAAAAAGGAGAATCTCCTGTAAAAAGAGAAATCACTATTCCATATGAACAATCAACGGTTCAAAAGCTGAAAACCTTAACTTCTGGAGCAAGTGAAATGGCATTATCTCCAAATGGTAAAGAAATTGCATTTGTGGTACGTGGTGAAGTGTTTGTAACTGGCACAGAAACAGGAATGACCAAACGGATAACGAATACTCCTGAACAGGAACGTTCGGTTCACTTTCATCCCGAAGGCAACAAACTGGTTTATGCCGGAGAGCGCAATGGTAGCTGGAATTTATACGAAACACAAATCAAAAACGAGAATGAACCTTATTTTTATGCCTCTACATTACTGGAAGAAAAGGCCCTTCTGGAGAATGACAATGAGACCTTTCAGCCTAAATATTCTCCCGACGGAAAAGAAGTGGCGTATTTAAGTAATCGTACAACCCTAAAAGTACTGAATTTAGACTCAGGACAAACCAGAACAGTTTTACCGGGAGATAAAAATTACTCGTATTCTGACGGCGATCAATATTATGCCTGGTCTCCGGATAGCCAATGGTTTACAGTAGATTTTATCGATAAAAATCGTTGGGTTCCAGAAGTTGGTCTCGTAAGAGCCGATGGCTCACAGGAGGTACAAAACGTGACCGAGAGCGGATACGTTGAGTCCGGTGGTAAATGGATCAACACGAGTGAGGCCTTAATCTTTTTATCAGACAGACAGGGCTATCGTTCTCACGGCAGCTGGGGCTCTACAGATGATGTTTACGCCATGTATCTCACTGCTGCAGCTTACGATAAAGCGCAATTGAATAAGGATGAATACGACATCTTGAAAGAAAATAAAAAAGAAGACAAAGATGACGAAGCCGAAGATAAGAACAAGCCGTCAAAAACAGCATCAAAGGACGAACCCGAGCCAATAGAAATTGAATGGGATGGTCTGGATGATCGCACTGAAAGGTTGACCATTTCGTCCTCCTTTATTTCAGATATGGTGATGTCGCCTGATGGTGAAAGACTTTATTACATTTCCAGACGTGACAACAGCCTGGACTTATGGCAATTGGATATTCGTGAAAAGAAAACCAAGACCATTGGTAATTTTAAAGGTGGAAGTGCAACGCTAGCCATTGACGGAGACGGTAAAAACCTGTTTGTGAATGCCGGCGGTCGCTTTTATAGAGTAAAGACTACATCCGGTAAATCCAAACCCATTAGTTATAAAGCAGAAATGTACCTGGATGCCGAAGCTGAGCGTGCTTACATGTTTGAGCACATGTGGCGACAAGTCGTCGATAAATTTTACAAAAAAGACCTTCATGGCGTAGAATGGGACAAAATGAAAACGGCCTATTCTCAAAAGTTAAAGCACATCAATAATGATCGTGATTTTGCGGAAATGATGTCAGAATTACTGGGAGAGCTTAACGGTTCCCATACCGGTTGCCGGTACTACCATAGAAACAATGAAGGGAATTCTACGGCATCTCTTGGTATTTATGAAGACCTGGATTACAATGGCCCTGGTATCAAAATAGCCGAAGTTATAAATAAATCGCCGTTGGCGTTGACAGATAAAGGCGTTACCTCTGGGATGATCATCACCAAAATTGATGGAGAACGTATAGAGGCTAATGAAAACTATTTCCCACACCTAAACCATAAAACAGGAAAAGATATAGTGCTTGAAATCACCGATAATAAAGGTAAAAACCCTATGCAGGTAAAAATAAAGGGCCTTAGTCAGCGAGAGGAATCCAACCTGCGTTACGAACGTTGGGTGAAATCCAGACGTGAAGCTACGGAGAACTTGTCGAATGGTAAATTGGGCTATGTACATGTCAGAGGAATGAATTCTTCAAGTTTTAGAGAAGTCTTTAAAGACCTGTTAGGCCGTTATTACAATAAAGAGGCTGTTGTTGTAGATACGCGTTTTAATGGTGGTGGCTGGCTACACGATGATCTTGCTACACTGTTGAGCGGCGAACAATACGTGAAGTTTATGCCTCGCGGTCAATATCTCGGGTCTGAGCCTCAAAACAAATGGCAAAAACCATCTGCTGTCATTGTTGGCGAGGGCAACTATTCTGATGCGCACTTTTTCCCCTATACTTACAGAGCTTTGGGTGTCGGAAAAATTGTTGGTATGCCGGTGCCGGGAACGGCCACAGCAGTCTGGTGGGAAAGACAGATTAACCCTAATATTGTGTTTGGTATACCTCAAGTGGGTATGCTGGATACGGAAGGAGACCTTTTGGAAAATAAACAATTAGAACCGGATGTTAAGGTTAAAAATCAGCCGGGTGAATTAATAGAAGGTGAAGACAGCCAACTTGAAAAAACCGTTGAAGTATTGCTCGAAGAAATTGAAGACTAGTCTGAATAAAACAGATTGAAATTTTACGTTAGTTAATGCATAAGTCTATTGGTTATCAGTAAGTAAATTGTACTCAACTGTTAATGTAATCACATCTGTCAATTTAATGATGTATAATTTGCATTAAAACTATGTGATTGAATGCCATCTGGTTGAAGTTTGGGAATACAAGCCATCTTTACTTCTTGGCTGGGTTACCTTTATCGAGCTTTCTTTCGTTTTTAAGCGCTTCCTTAATTTTAGGATCAAACCGAACTCCATCAGCGTGCATATCTGCTAAAGGTCTGTGTGTAATTGAGATTTTCTTTGATTCAGCCATAGTCTATTTTTTTCATAAATATAAAGACTTTGTTTAATGTTCAAGTTAAATAATTAGACATTTAAGATTATATTAATGTAGTTTATACTAATACCGAATGTTATTTATAATCCCGATAGTTCCCTCGGGACAGGTTGTCGCATAAATGCTCCTTAAAATACCTGCCAGACGCAGGCTGGTACTTCGGCATTATACCTTAGTCAATTTAAAAGCGACATCAAATAACTAAATTGGTATAATATCATCAATTCAAGGTGATTTTACTGATTATTTATTATTAAACGTCGAACTCTTTTGAGTTTAAATATCCTTCATAGAGTCAACCCAAGTCAGTCACAAATTAATATCCATTAGTCTACAAATATTTTCAACACAGGTTTCGATCAATTCTCCTGCATTTTGAATCGCCTCTTCCAGCTCCATCGGCTGATTTACAATAGAAAAAGCTGCGGTAATCCCCCTATGATATAATTGATCAATATTATTATCAACCTTTCCCGCAAGCGCAATGACGGGAACATTTTGTTTTTTAGCTAACGTCGCAAGACCTGCAATGGTCTTTCCGTTTAGCGT
>Ga0209931_1000100_pt1 | contig 44830 bp, 41 predicted proteins | sample SalPonR1_B_D1_MG_FD_185697 | JGI IMG/M metagenome (GOLD analysis project Ga0209931, IMG submission 185697) | Salt pond soil microbial communities from South San Francisco under conditions of wetland restoration - Salt Pond MetaG R1_B_D1_MG... ...
ACGTCGCCTGGTGCCTTCCCGGTGGGGACGACATCGGTGACCTGCACCGGCACGGATTCTTCCGGCAATGCGGCCAGTGCGCCGTTCTCGGTGACGGTCGTGGATACGACGGCGCCGACCATCACGGTGCCGGGCGACATCACGAGCGTGGAGGCCACCGGTCCGGGCGGCGCGATCGTCGAATTCGACGACACGGCGACCTATGACGTGACGGCCACCGATACCGTCGATAACGACGTCGAGATCGTCTGCACCCCGGCGTCCGGCAGCACGTTCCCGCTGGGTACGACGAGTGTCGAATGCACCGCGACCGATGACGATGGCAATACCGCGACGGACAGCTTCGACATCGGCGTCCGGGATACGACGGCGCCCGAGTTCGATCCGCCGCTGACGGACGTTACCGCGACCGCGAGCGGGCTCGCCGGGGCGCAGGTGACGTTCACTGCCACTGCGACCGATCTGGTGGACACGGCGGTGGACGTGAGCTGCACCATCCCGGACGGCAGCGGTGGCACCAGGACCGTCGTATCCGGCGACACGATTCCGATCGGCACCACTACGGTCACCTGCACGGCGACGGACAATGGCCGACTGGGTGACAACCAGCCGCCGCTGAACACCGCCACGCAGACGTTCGACGTGGAGGTGGCACTCGGTTTCACGGGCGTCACGACCAACCAGAACCCGAACAACCTGAAGACGGGCTCCTCGATCCCGCTGGTCTGGGCCTGGCTGGACGGCAGCGGAGCGCCGGTGAGCGTGGGTGACGGCAACCAGAGGCTGGAGGTATTCAGCCTGTCCTGCGCGGATCAGCCGGGCACGCTCGTGTACGACGAGGACCCGGGTTCGAGCGGCTTCCAGCAGCAGGGCGACGGCAGCTACAAGTTCAACTTCCTGGCGAAGTCCGAACAGAACGGTGAGGACCTGCCCGCGGCGCGTGGCGGCACGCCTTACTGCGCGATCGTCACCCTCACCATCGACGGGACCGAGATCCAGTCGCAGGTCGGCGATCTGAAGCTGAAGCCGTAACGGCTCTCGTGGCGTGGAGTTCCGGCGCTTGCCGAGGCTCCGGGTTCAAGGCAACCGCTGGCGGGCGTCCTCGACGAGGCGCCCGCCGCTCTCCCAGCGGGAGAGGAACGCGCGGTAGTTCTCGTGGGCGGCGGCCTTGATGTCCAGCGCCTCCTGGGCGCGGCCCTGCCAGTAGGGCATCGTCGCCATGTAGCGATAGGTGGGTATGTCGTCCAGGAAGACCGCAGAGGCCTCGCCGCGGCGCTGGTCGGCGACGGTGAACTCGTCCAGCGCCTCCGCGTAGTATTCGCCGGCCAGGTAGGTCTGGCCGAGTTCGAAGTGGATCAGCCACAGGTCGGCCAGGTCGATGGCCTTGCGCATGTCGTCCACGGCGGACACGTAGTCGCCGTCCTCGCGGGCGATCATCCCTTTCAGCATCAGGCCGTAGGCCCGGCTCTGGGGCTGTAGCTGGCTTGCCAGCTCGTCGGCGATCTCCCCCGCCTTCTCCAGCCGTCCGGTCATCACGTAGATGATGCCGGCGGGCACGCGCTCGGCGAGGCCGGAGGCCAGAGCGAGACCTTCCTCCACTGCGGCGACGGCCTCGTCGTACCGACCCTCTGCGAGCCAGGCGTGCGCGAGAGCGAGGTATTTCCTGGCCGCCGCGCGTGTGTTCTCGTTGGAGATATCGGTCTGGATAGCCTCCGTGAGGATCTGGCGGGCGGAGTCGAAGCGGCCGGCGAAGATGTCGATGTCCGCCAGGCCCAGCTTCGCCAGGGACGGACCGTGTTCGCTCTTCGAGGCCTCCGCCATCTTGCGGTAGGCCTCCCGCGCCGCTTCCGGCTCGCTCTGGGCCAGAGCGCCGATGGCCAGCGGCAGGTAGGCGGAGCCGTAGTCCGGATTCCGCTCCAGCACCTTCTGCGCTTCCGTTCTGGCCTTATCGAACTCGCCGGAATACATCGCATAAAGCGCATAGTTGGTGCGATAGAGTTCGCTCGTCGGGTAGATTTCGAGGATGTGGCTGCCCTGTTCCGCCGCCTTGTCGAACTCCAGCCCGAGGAAGTAGGACACCGCCAGGTTGTTATGGCCGGCCGCGTCGGCGGGGTACTGCTCCACAAGGCGCTCGAAGCTCTCGATGGCCTTGTCGATGTTGCCGGTGACCACCGAATAATAGAGACCCTGTGTCCGCAGCCGCTCGCGCTCGGTCATGGTGTCCATCAGCGACAGGGCTTTCTTCCACAGTGCTTCCGCCTCTTCCTGCCGGCCGAGCTTGAAGGCACTGAGCGCCCAGCCCGAGTAGGCGCGGCCGAAGCGCGAATCCATTTCGGTCGCCTCCTGGAACTTCGCGATGGCCTTGTCGTGATCGCCCTCGTAGGCGAAGTCGATGGCGGTCGTATACGCCTGTGCCGCCTCGATGGATGCCGCCGTGAAGGTTTCGGCCGTGGCCTCCTCCCCACTTTTCAGGGTGACGTCGCCCAGGGCCTCGCGGACGTCGCCGGACAGTTCGCCCACGGCGGCGAGTACGGCGTCTTTGGCTTTGGCATCGCGGCTGGTCTCGGACGCCACCTCGCCGCTCTGCGGGTCTATGGCCTGCAGGCTCAGCTCGTAACCCGAGCCTTGCTGTGCGATGCGGCCGGCCAGCACCAGGTCGATGCCCTGGCGGACCGCGATCAGCCGTGCCACCTGGGCACTGATGCCTTTCGTATCCGGCGAAACCTGTCTGGCCACCGTCTCCGCCGCGTTGCGCAGGTACGCCGTGATGTTCGGCGCCGACTCGATGCCGATGTTCAGGGCCTGCTCCAGCAGCCCGTCGAACAGGGGGTCGCCGGTTGCGTTCTCGAAGTCGGCGATCAGCACCGACGTCGGTTCCATCTCGACCGCCTCCACCGTCGTGGTCCGGGTGATATTCAGGTAGACGGAGAAAATCAGCGCCACCGAGAGGACGCCGATGGCGATGAAGTCGGCCTGTCGTCCGCCGACCAGCGGTTTGGTGGCGGCGTCGATCTCCGACTCGCGCAGCACGCCACGCTCGGTGATCTCGAAGACCCAGGCGAGTACGAGCGCTACCGGGAAGCCGATGAACGTGACGATGACCAGCCAGCGCAGCGCCCATTCCGGCGCCTCGAAGGTGGGCAGCAGCACGCTGGACGCTTCGATGAGAATCCAGGAAACACCGACGTACAGGCCGGCGACGCGGAACACGTTCCGTCGGCGCAGTTCCTGTATGAAGTTGCTCATCGCTCCGCCCGTCGTGCCGCCAGAGGCGCAAGGAGTCTAGCATAGCGCTCTTGATGCCCAGTAACCGCCGGTCCGGCTGCGGATGCTGGGCGCGACCCTGCGTTCCCGGTTATCCTAGCGCGCTTTGTGCCCGGGTCGCATCGTGGTCTGCCCCCGGCGTATTGCACCAAAACAGGGAAAGTCACGGCATGGTTGTTCGGCTACTTGCGGCGGGTCTCGTGTTCGGCCTGAGCGCGGCCCCGGTCCCGGCGGAGGAACCCATCGACGAGATACAGGTGACGGCCACCCGGATACCCACCACGGTGACCGACGTGCCGACCGGCGTCACCCTCATATCGGCAGACGAGATCGCTGCCCAGACGCTGGTAACCGACGCGCTCGGTCAGACCACCGGCGTTTACCTGCAGCAGACCACGCCCGGCCAGGGCGTGGCGATCATCCGCGGCCTGAAGGGTTCCGAAGTGCTGCACCTGGTCGACGGGATGCGCCTCAACAATGCGATATTCCGTAACGCTCCCACCCAGTACCTGGCGCTGGTCGCCCCGTCCTGGGTGGAACGCATCGAGGTCGTTAGGGGCTCCGAGGCCTCGCTCTACGGCAGCGACGCGATGGGCGGCGTGGTGCAGGTGCTGTCTAGGAAACCGGTATTCGAGGGCGGCGAGTATCAGCGCCGCGGCCGCCTGGCGCTGGGCGCCGATACGGCGGAACGCGCCCGTTACGTTGCGGCCGACGTGGAAGCCGGTACGGAGCGCCTCGGCATGCTGGCGAGCATCGATTACCGCGACATCGGCGACCGGCGCACCGGCGACGGGGAGCGGATCAGCCCGAGCGGCTTCGAATCGCAGGCGGCCCGCCTCGCCTTCGCCGGCCGGCCTTCGCCCGACGTGGGCTGGTTCGTCGACCTGCAGTACCTGCGCCAGCCGCAGACGCCGCGCGTGGACGAACTCGTCCCCGGCTTCGGGCAGACGGAGCCTTCCTCGGCCGAATTCTATTTCGAACCCAACGAACGCCGCTTCGTCCACGTCCAGGGGGAGCGCCGCAACGGGCCGTTCGCGACGGACTGGACCCTGGACGTCGGCTGGCAACGGGTGGTGGATGATCGCAGGAACCGGGAGACGGGCTCCGATCTGCGTCGCTTCGAGGACAACCGCAGCGACCTCTTCGGGGTCACCCTCAACGGCGCGCGCGAGGCGGGCGAGACCAGCTGGACGTACGGAGCCGAGTGGTACTACGACACGGTCGACAGCACGCGGGTGGCGCTGGATCTGGCTACCGGCGAAACGGAGACGGTGGCCGCCCGCTTCCCCGACGGCTCCACGATGGAGCAGCGTGCGGTGTACGTCCATGCGCTGCGCGATATCGGCGAGCGGCATGGCATCTCCGCCGGACTGCGCTTCAGCTCGGCCCGCATCGAGCTGGCGGAGACTGCGGCCTCTCCGGCGGCGACGCTGACCCCCGACGACATCAGCGGCGATATCGGCTGGGTCTATCGTCTGACCGATCGCTGGAACCTGGTGGCGAACGCGGGCCGGGGCTTCCGCGCGCCGAATATCTTCGACCTCGGCACGCTCGGGCCGCGTCCGGGTAATCGCTTCAACGTCGCGAATACTTCCCTCGGGCCGGAGCAGGTCTATCAGTACGATGCCGGCTTCAAGGGGGCCGGCGACGGCTGGCAGTTCGAGCTGATGGTCTACCGGCTCGATTATCGGGACCGCATCACCTCCGTCCTGACCGGGGAAACCACGCCGGACGGGCGGGATATCGTCCAGAGCCGGAATCTGGCGGAGGCCGAGATCTGGGGCATCGAGTCCGGCTTTCGCTTCGACTGGGGCGAGCGGTGGGGGCTGGATGCCGTCGTGAACTACACCTATGGCGACGAGCGGGAGCCGGGCAGCGAGACGGAACCGGCCGACCGCATCCCGCCGTTGAACGGCCGGGTGGCGCTCAGCTACGAGCCGGATGATCGGCTGGCGCTGGAGTCCTGGGTGGAATTCGCCGCCGAACAGGATCGGCTGGCGTCCCGAGATATCCGCGACGTCCGTATCGACCCGGAGGGCACGCCCGGCTGGGCCACGCTCAACTTCGATGCCACCTACCGTGCCGATGAGAACTGGCGGCTGCGGCTGGCCGCGGAGAACGTGTTCGACAAGGCCTACCGGACCCACGGTTCCGGCGTGGACGCGGCGGGCCGCAACCTGTCGCTGAACGTCTACTACGACTGGTAGGCGCTCACCTTCCCGGCGGCACTGCCCGATAGAAGGGGAACAGCTGGTCGTCCTGGTCCTGCTGTTCGAACGCCACGTCGTCGCGGTGGGCGAGCGCCGCCCGGGCGCGCTCGGTGAGCAGCGTTTCGCCCGCGCGGGCGATGTCCTCGCCCAGCTTGGAGGCCTTGTTCATCTCGTCGCCCTGGGCCAGGTTCGGGCCGATGGCGAAGACGGTGCCGAAGCCGATGCCCGCGCAGCAGCGGGTGGGGTGCCGGGAGGCCAGCGGCGAGTCGTTGAAGAACTCCACGCGCCGGTGTATCTCCAGGGCCGCGTCCAGGGCGGCGTCCGTCGACTCGAACAGCGCGACGATGTCGTCCGCGAAGCAGCGCACCAGCCCGGCGCCGTGTTCTTCCAGCACCGGCAGGCAGACCTTCTGGGCGTCGAAGATACGCAGCAGGCTCTCCAGCTCGCCCTCGCGCATCGCGCTGGCCGTGAAGCCGGTCATGTCCATGTTCAGGATCGCGCGTTGCCAGTGATACTTCTCGCCGAACTCCTCCGGGCTCATCTCGCCCCGCTGCAGGCGCAGGAAGTCCCGGTAGACCTCCTCGCCCCAACCCTGGTAGCCGGCGAGTCGTGCCGGGTCGTCCAGCAGTTCGTAGGGGAAACTCATCTATCACCTCCGCGGGCAGGATGTTCCCGGTCGAGCCGATGCAGTGTCTCGAGGATCACGCCGAGGGACCCGGCCAGCGCGGAGAAGCGCTCCTCGTCGGCCGCGTCGAAAGGCCGGCCGTCGCGCCGGTTCAGCAGCTGGGTGACGGCGAACACCTCGCCGTCGTGGTCTCGCAGCGGCACGCACAGGACGGAGCGGGTGCGGAAACCGGTGCGCCGGTCCACCTCCGGGTTGAAGCGCGCGTCGGCGTAGGCGTCCTCGATGCGGATGGTCTCGCCCGACACCGCCGCGGCGCCGGCGATGCCGGTGCCCGGCGGTATGCGCACCTCGCCCATCTCCGGCAGGTCCTGGGAGACGCGCACGACGAGTTCGCCGGTAGCCGGGTCCACCAGCATGAGCGAGGCCCGTTCGGCGTCCAGCAGCCGGGCCACCCGGGCGGTGAATGCGCGCAGCGCCCGCTCGAGCATGCTCTGGAAGGCGGCGTCGTTGGCCAGCCGGGTAGCCTGCAGGAAGTGCTGGGACTCCTGGGTGAGTTCCGCCAGCGAGGCGCGGAAGCGGGTTTCGTCCATCTCTTCCACCACGCTCTCCAGCGGCTGTTTCTGCCGGTTTTCCGCCAGCATCTGCATCATGTGCTCGGTGTTGGCGATCACCGCGTCCGTGAAGGTCTGCAGGCGGCCGTCCTCCAGGTGCATGATCCGGTCGGCCACGTCCAGGATGCGATTGTCGTGGGTCACCATCAGGATGGTGGTGCCGTGCTCCTTCGCCAGCGCCTGCATGCGCTCGACCACCTCGCGGCCGGACTGCTTGTCGAGCGAGGCGGTGGGTTCGTCGGCCAGCAGCAGCCGCGGCTCCGCGCCCAGCGCCCGGGCGATCGCCACGCGCTGGCGCTGGCCGCCGGAGAGCTGCTCGGGCTTCTTGTGCCGGTGTTCGGCCATACCGACGGACTCGAGCATGCCGGCAGCCCGGCGGCGCAGCGCGGCACCTCGCATCCGTGGCGCCATGCGCAGCCCCAGTTCCACGTTTTGCTGCGCCGTGAGCGCGCCGAGGAGGTTGTGCTGCTGGAAGATGAAGCCGATCTGCCGCCGCACGCTTTCCAGCCGGCGCGCTTTAGCGTCGCGGAGTTCCTCGCCGAGTACCCTCACGCTGCCGCTCTGCGCGGAACGCAGCGCCCCCACGATGGTGAGCAGGGTGGTCTTGCCGGAGCCGGACGGGCCGGTGACGATGACGATCTCGCCGGCCGGTATCTCGGTGTTGATGCCGAACAGGATCTGTTTCCTGAGCGCGCCCTTGCCGTAGCTGTGATCCAGTTCGGCCACGGTGATCGGCGCGTCCATCAGAACACCTCCGCGGGATCGAGCCGGCGTACCTTGCGCACCGCCAGCAGCGCGGAGATGGAACACATGGCCAGCGTCATCAGGAACACGTTCAGGGTGCGTTCCCAGGTGATGTAGATCGGCAGATTGGTGGCGCCGGCGGCGGTGCCGTAGAGCCAGTGGACGATGGCGAGTCCCGGCAGGAATCCGAGCACGGCCAGTATCACCGACTGCTGCAGCACGATGCCCGAGACGAAGCGGTTGGAGTAGCCGATGGCCCGCAGCGTCGCGTACTCGTTCAGGTGCTCGGAGACGTCGGCGAAGAGGATCTGGTACACGACGATGGCGCCGACGACGAAGCCCATGATGGCGCCGAAGGCGAATATGTAGCCGATCGGCGTGGCGGAGCCCCAGTAGGCGGTTTCCCTGTCGATGAAGTCCTGCTTGGTCATGACCAGCACGTCCCCCGGCAGATAGGCGCGCAGTCGGTCGCGTGCCGCGTCCGGGTCGGCGTCGTCGACCAGGCGGATCAGCCCGAGCTGGATATCGTTCCTCGGGCGTTCCGGGAACAGGCGCAGCCAGTTGTCGTCGCTCATGATGATGGTGCCGTCGATGCCGAAACTGGTGCCCATCTCGAACACGCCTGCCACGTCCACCCGACGGTCGTTCACTTCCGTTGTGAGCATGCCCCGGTCGGCCAGCGCTGCCGCCACCGGGCCGAATTCGGGCCGCGCCAGCGCGTCGAAGATGACCGTATCCTGGCGGGTGAGCAGGGGCAGGTTCTCGCTGAAGCCCGGCGTCCTGAGGACGTCTTTCTCCGGGTCGATGCCGACGGCATTGATACTGCGCCGGTCGGCACCCCACGGGCTTTTCCAGACCGCCGGGAAAATGTAGACCGGGGTGACGTCGGCCACGGCCTCCAGCGCCAGCGCCTGATAGAGGCGGCGGATCGAGAAGGGCTGCGGGCGCACGATGAAGACGCTGTCGGGGCTGAACAGGGCCACGTCGTAGTCGAAGCGTTCCTGGAAGCGCACGGCGCTCTCGAACAGCGCCGAGCGGAAGCCCAGCTGCATCATGATCAGCAGCACGGCGAAACTGATGCCGGCGATGGCCACCAGCAGCCGCACGGGGCGGTGGCGCAACTGCAGCCAGCCTATCGGTGCCCTGCTCATCCCGGCCGCCGCCCGTCAGGGCTGGAAGATCACTTCGACCTGGAGGTGAGTCAGGCCGGCAGCCGGCGCGGACTCCTCCAGAGCCACCTCGACCTCGACGATGCGGGCATCCTTGCGCGCCGCCGGGTCCGTATGCGTTTCGTCCTGCTTCTGCACTTTTGGCCGGATACGCTCGATCCGGCCGCCGAGCGGGCGGGGCAGGGCGGCGCTGGTTACGGTGGCCCTCTGGCCGGGGCGCAGCCGCGCGACATCGGTCTCGTAGACCTCGGCGATCGCGTACATCCGGTCGACCTGGCCGAGCTCCAGGATCCCCTGCATGCCCACCACCATGCCGACCAGTTCGCCCGGGCGGGCGTTGACCGCGAGTACCCGGCCGTCCATCGGTGCATGAATATGGGAGCGGCGCAGTTCGATGCGGTGGCGCGCCAGCCGCGCCTCGGTCACGGCGACGGCCGATTCCGCCACCGTCGCATGGCTGCGGGCCGCCGTGCAGTCGGCGGAGTAGGCCTCGGCATCGCCGCGGGCGCGGTCCGTCTCTTCCTCGGAGGCCAGGTTCTGTTCGCGCAGCCGGGTCAGGCGCGCCGCTTCGCGCCCGGCGACGCCGGCCCGCACGCAGGTGGCGTCGGCGACGCTGGCGGCGGCTTGCGCTTCCTGCCGCGCCAGCGCGAGCTCGGCTTCCGTCTGTGCGATCTCTGCCTCGTGCAGAACGGCCGTGTCGGATACCGCGAGCAACTGCCCCCGTTCCACGTCGTCGCCGACCTCCACCAGCAACTCGGCGAGTATGGTGCCGGAAATTGCCTCCGGCTCCGAGGGGGCGGATACCGTGATGATGCCGTGCTTCGGTTCCAGGCGGCCCAGCGCGGAGACGGCCGCCGGCGGAGCCGGGTCGGCCGGCGCCGCGTCATCCTCGATCGATGCCGCCGGCTCGACGCAACCGGTCAGCAGTATCGCGACCGCCAGCGCGCCGGCAAGCGCGGGCCGACGCGATTCCCGACAAGCCTCCAACATTCTGGACTCCCCCTTCTCCCCGGGCCCGCAGACAGGCTGGCCGCTTCTTGTTCTTGTATATGGGACGATTGCCCCCCCGCCGGGCAATATAGCACGGGCGCCGCTGGTGCATGCCGCCCGCCCCGCCGGACGCTATACTGCCGGGCGGGGGCCTGGCCGCTTCGATCCGTGGCCGTATTCCTTGACCGGGACAGCAGCCGGGAAATCATCCGGGAGAGCACATGTTCACCGCCGATCAACTCGTCGCGCACGCGGTCGGCGACTACGTACTGCAGAGCGACTGGATGGTGCGGGAGAAGACCCGCCGCTCACTCGCCGCCCTGGTGCATTGCCTGTTCTACGTGCTGCCGTTCCTGTTCATCACGCAGGATCCCTGGACGCTTGCGGTGATCGCGGGCAGCCACTTCGTGCTGGACCGCTGGCACGTGGCGCGCTACGTCGCCTGGCTGAAGAACCGACCCTGGCCGGGCTCCCGGCCCTGGGCGGAATGCTCGCAGACCGGCTTCCCCCCGGATACGCCGCCCTGGATGGCCGGCTGGCTGCTGATCATCATCGACAATGTCCTGCACGTCCTGATCAACGGGCTGGCCATCCATTACATCGGCTGAGGGGCTACCAGCCGCCGCCCCCGCCGCCGCCTCCACCGCCACCGGAGGAACCGCCGCCGCCGCTGCCCGACGAGGAACCCGGTGGCGTGGCCGCCGAAGCAATCGCCGAGTTCAGCGAGCTGCCGACGGCCCGGCTCATCTTCACCGGGTTGCCGGCGTCCCAGCGTCCCGCGTACCAGCCCGGGCGCCAGTCGCTGCCTGTCTCGCCGCGCAGGCGGTCGAAGACGTCGGCGAACTGCTCCGCCCAGGTCTGCTCCACTTCCAGCGCCAGGGCGAAGGGGAGGTAGGTCTCGAACAGCGCCGGCGTTCGCTCTGGCGGATTCCTCAGGTTCAGGTCGTCCTTCTCCGCCACCTCCAGGTACAGGCGGAAACCTTCCACCTTGTCCAGCAGCCTGCGCCCGTGCGGCGTCGGCGCCTTCAGGAGCCAGGCGAACAGCAGGACGCCGGCTCCGCCGGCCGCGAGTGCGATGACGGCGAACAGGGTAAGCCGGTCGGCGATCGCAGCGCCGATACCGGCACCCACCAGCAGGACGACCGCGGGCAGCAGAAGCGAGCTGTTGCTGACGAAGTAGCGCTGGTAATAGTCTCGCTTCAACGCCTTCTCGTGGGCCTTCATGGCGCCGCCGACGACGCTGTGGTTCTCGTTGTCCAGCGCCACCCGGTAGCCGAGCGCGAACAGCGTCGAAAGCAGCGCCGACTCGCCCGGCGCGAGCGAGCCGTTGTCTTTCTTCGCGGTGCGGGCCAGCGCGTAGTCGTCGTCCTCCTCCTCGATGGCGACGAAGCCCTTCACCGCCAGGTTGAGCACGGCCGCGGTGAAGGTGCGTTTGTCGTAGCCCATCTCCGCCACGTAGCGGAGCGAGGCCGGCGAGTAGCCTTCCGGCGGCTCGTAATGAGGGAAGATCACGCCGGGCTCCGGATCGACGCCGGTGCGCCGCCAGGCGCTCAGCAGGTAGAACAGGGAGCCGGCGGCGCCCGAGAGGGCGATCAGCAGGCCCAGGTTCTGCGACAGCAGGAAGCGCAGGTCGTCCGCCGCCGTCGGTTCGTCCACGTGGCCTTTCGGCCAGGAGACGACGATGGTCAGCCCCTCGCCGGGACCGAGCTCGCGGGTGCTGCGGAAGACCGCGTTGCCGCGGAAATCCACGCTCGCCTCGTAGTCCTGTCCCGTCGCGCCGAAAGGCCCCGTATAGGCTTCCACCGCGATGTCGGCCGCATCGACGCTCTCCGGCAGGTGCACCGTGGCCGCCGACTCTTCGATGGGGAATGCCCACTGGTTGCCGGTGACGTTCCAGTACAGCTCGTCGTGGTCGTCGAAATAGCCGAGCACCCGGTCCACCGTGTAGGTGATCTCGTAGACATGCCGGCCGGGCGGCACGAACTCGTCCGCGGAGCCGACGTACAGGCGTATTCCGTTGCCGCGCCGCTCGGTATGGTGCGGCTCGGCCGATCCGTTGCGCCGCACCGAGCGGAACTCCGGCACGATGCGGATGCGGTTGCCGGCCGCATCCTCATAGTCGGTGGGCAGGTCCCGGTAGATGCCGCGCCGGATGCGCTCGCCCTCGGCGCTGACCTCGATGGTCTCGGTGACGGTGATGGGGCCGGACGCCGGCACGTCGATCTCCGCATGGTAGTGGTGGATGCGCTCGTCGGCGACGGCCACCGTGGCCACCGTGACCGCCATAGCCATCACAGGCACCAGCGCGAGCGCGGCCAGCGCGGTCCTTCCCGTCCGGCGCATCAGGCGCCCAGCTTCACGGCCGGCGCGGCTTCGGTGCCGGCCTCCGCGTCGAAGTACTCGGCCTCCCGGAAGCCGAGGGTGCGGGCGACGATCACGTCCGGGAACGACTGGATGCGCGTATTCAGGTCACGCACCGCGCCGTTGTAGAAACGGCGGGCGTACTGCAGCTTGTCCTCGGTGTCGACGAGCTGCTCCTGCAGGTCGAGGAAGTTCCGGTTGGCCTTCAGGTCCGGGTAGCTCTCGGCCACGGCGAGCAGCCGGTCGATGCCGCGGGCGAGTTCGTCCTCGAGCCGGGCTTTCGCCGCCGGGCGGTCCGTGTCCTCGCTGCGCCGGCGCAGCTCCGTCACCGCCGTCAGGGTGGCTCGCTCGTAGTCGGCGTAGGCCTTCACCGCCTCGACGAGTCGGGGAATGAGGTCGTGGCGGCGCTGCAGCTGCACGTCGATGTCACTCCAGCCGGCCCGGGTGCGGTTACGATCGCGGACGAGGCGATTGAAGATGAGGACGGCCCAGACGGCGAGGCCGAGCAGCAAGAGGATGAGCAGCGTCTCCGCCACCGGCGTGTCAGGCGTCCGCGGGGCGGCGGGCCGAGGCCAGCAGGTCGTGGAGGGCCGGGTTCTTCGCCTGCAGCTCGTCCGCGTCGAGGCCGAGCACCTCGTGGGGGAAGACCAGCCATTCGTCGGTCTCGTGATTCCAGTAGTCGGGCGCCATGCTCGTGCGGTTGCGCGCGGGCTTGAACCAGGGCACCGCGATGCGCACGTCCCCGGGCATGTTGGCGCGGGTCTTGCGCCTCAGCTCCTCCATGACGGCGGCGATGCTCTTGCCGCTGTCGAACACGTCGTCGACGATCAGCAGCCGGTCGTCATGGCAGATCTTGTCCACGATGTAGTCGAGACCCAGCACCTTCACCACGGCGTCCTGCTGGTCGATGCCCCGGTAGGAGGAAGTGCGGATGGCGATGTGGTCGGAGTCCACGCCGAAGTAGTAGAGCAGCTCCTGCACCGCCATACCGACCGGTGTGCCGCCCCGCCAGATGGCCATGATCATGGTCGGGCGGAAGCCGCTCTCGAGGATCTTGGCTCCGAGCAGAAACGACTCTTCCAGCAGTCGCTGGGCCGAGATGTAGATTTTGTCCATCCTGTCCTTCGGAGCGTGCGGCGGGCGGCGCAATCTCTATAATGTGGAATCCCAGACCGCCGATGTTAACGTTTTTGCCCGGGGGCATCGACACGCCATGGAACGCCGCTTCATCGCCGCCAACGACCTGCTGCTGGATTCCTTCCGGCTCGCCGTCGATATCCACGACGCCGGATTCCGCCCCGACTTCCTGGTGGGCCTCTGGCGCGGCGGCACGGCCGTCGGCATCGCGGTACAGGAGGGGCTGGAGTATCTGGGCGTGGAGACGGACCACATCGCGGTGCGCACGTCCTATACCGGGCCGGACTCCTACCACAAGCGCGACCCTGCGGCGGCCGGCATACGGGTGCACGCGCTGCAGTATCTCGTGGACCGCCTCGAGGCGGAGCACCGCCTGCTGATCGTGGACGACGTCTACTCCACCGGCGCGAGCGTGCAGGCGGTCATCGCCGAGCTGACGCGCAAGACACGCCGCAACCTGCCCCACGACATCCGCACGGCGACGGTCTGGTATCGGCCGACCGAGCGCACCGTCGCGCCGCCCGACTTCTTCATCCACGAGACGGCCGACTGGCTGGTGCTGCCCTACGAGCTGCAGGGGCTGAGCCGCGACGAGATTCGTGCCAACAAGCCGGCGGCGGCACGGTTGATCGAGAGCCTGGCGGAGAAGATAGGGACGGCCTGACGCCGGCGTGACTCCCGCGAATGGCCGGCTTCAGACGGGCCGGACCGGCTCGCCGAGGATATGCGTGGCGCGCACGCAGCGCTCGTCGCCGAGCATCAGCAGGGCGAATACGAGTTCGGCGAAGTCCTCCGCCGCGGCCGTCCGCCGCCGCTGCAGGCTACCGGCGGCGGGGTCCAGCACCACGAAATCCGCTTCCTTCCCGGTCTCGAAGTTGCCGATGCGCTCGTCCCAGGAGAGCGCCCGGGCCGCGCCCAGGGTGGCGAGATACATTGCCTGCCACGGCGAAAGCATCTGATCCTGGAGATGCAGCACCTTGTAGGCCTCCGCCGCCGTGCCGAGCAGGCTGAGCGTCGTGCCGGCGCCGATATCGGTGCCGAGTCCCACCGGGATGCCGTGGCCACGCGCACGCGCGAGATCGAACAGGCCGCTGCCCATGAACGAGTTCGAGGTGGGGCAGAACGCGATCGCGCCGCCCGATGCCGCCATGAGCGGGTAGTCCTCGTCCTCCAGGTGCAGGCAGTGGGCGAAGACCGCGCGCTCGCGCAGCAGACCGGCGGCGCGGTACACGTCCAGGTAGCTGCGCCGCCCCTGGAACAGCTCGGCCACCCAGGCCACCTCTTCCCGACTCTCGGCGAGGTGGGTATGCACGAATGCCTCCGGGAACTCGCCGGCCAGGCGGCCGGCCAGTGCCAGTTGCTCCGGGCTCGAGGTGGGGGCGAAGCGGGGCGTTATCGCGTACTCGAGCCGTTGTGTGCCGTGCCAGCGCTCCAGCAGTTCCCGGCTCTCGGCGTAGCCGCTCTCCGCCGTGTCGCGCAGATAATCCGGGCAGTTGCGGTCCATCAGGACCTTGCCGCAGGCCACCCGCAGCCGGCGCGCGAGCGCGGCCTCGAACAGCGCGTCCACCGAGGCGGCATGGACCGTGGGGAAGATCAGCGCGGAGGTGGTGCCGTGGGCCAGCATCAGGTCCAGGAAATCGCCGGCCACGCGGTCCGCGAAGGCACGGTCGGCGTAGCGGCGTTCCGTCGGATAGGTATAGCGCTCGAGCCACTGCAGCAACTGCTCGCCGTAGGAGGCGACCATGTCGATCTGCGGGTAATGCACGTGGCAGTCGATGAAGCCCGGTGTCAGGAGACAGCCGCTGTAGTCGGTGACGGACGCCGGGTCGCCGCCCTGGTCGCCCAGCTGCGCAAGTAGCGGTTCGGCCGGGCCGACCCGCGCCACCTTCCCGTCTTCGGTGACGAGCAGGCCGTCTTCGAAATACTCCAGCGCCGAGTCGCCATCCCCGTCTCCCGGGTCGGCGAGCAGGTGCAGGATGGAGGCCCGGAAGGCGCGGACCGCCGGGCCGCTCATGCCCGCACCCCGGCATCGCGCTCCGCCTGTTCGGGGACGGCGGGCACGACCACCGGCCGATCCAGCGTGTGGGTGTCGCAATTGTCCTTGCTGGCGACGTCGTCGATGATCAGGAACTGCTGACCTTCGGCCAGGCCGATCAGCGGTACGTGCCAGGTGCCGGCCCGGTAATTCACGCCCTGGCTGCCGTCGGTCAGGAAGGCGCGCAGATCGTCCGCGGACGGCGCCGCCCCGGCCGGCGCCACCACCACCACGAAGCGGAAGCCGGCGAGCGGCACGAACGCCTGGCTGCCGCGAGGATGACGCTCGACCATCGGGCAGGTCACCGGCTGGCTCGCGGCGCGCCGGCAGCGGGCGATGCTCACACCGACGCGCCCCTCGGCCGTGAGCCGGGCGAGGTCGTCGTAGCGCTCGAAGCGCGCCTCGTTCATGGGGTCCGCGCTCGCGATGCCCGCCCCGATCACCTCGCCGTAGGGACGGAACGCGTCCGCGGACAGCGGCTCGAGAGTCAGCGTGCGCGGGGTATCGGTATCAGTCACCGGCGTCTCCGGTTGCCCGGCCCGTGTCTGAGCCCGCTGCATGGCCACTTGCACGGCCCATGAGGCGCAGTCGGCTCACGCCGCCGTCCGGGTAGATGGCGAGGCGCACGTGGGTCACGGTGCCGAGGTCGTTCAGTTCGTCGCGAAAGTGATGGCGGGTATCGGCGCCGAGCGGCGCCGCGGGCAGGAGCACCGGCCAGTCGGCCGATTGCTGCAGCAGGGAATCGAGGTCCGCGCCCTCGACGCGGGCGGCCTGCAGGGTGGCACGGGCCGGGTAATTGCCCTTGAAGTGTGCGGTGTCGATCTCGGCCTGCTCGATGCGGCCGGGCCGGCCGAGCGCCAGTATCACCCAGTCGTGGCCGGGGCCGCGGCGGCGCCGGGTCTCCCAGCCGTCGCCCATGTTGACGCCGCGCCCGGGCACGTTGAGGTTGTGCATGCTGCCGAAATGCTCGTCGCTGCAGGCCAGCGCCCGGCCGCCGTGCTCCAGCGCGAACAGGTCGATGGGTTCCGACGGTGCCGGGGCGCCCGGGTCGGGCCGCACCTCGCCGTAGATGCGCAGCCGCGCGACGCCGCCGTCCGGGTAGATGTTCAGGCGCAGGTGCGAGACCGGCTGCCGGTCGTCCACCGGCAGACGGTGGTGCGAGTCGCCGGCGAGTTCGACCCGGGGCAGCAGCACCCGCCAGGCCGCATCCGTGCCCGGCACTTCCTCGCCGGTGAAGCACGCCTCGATGGAGGCGGCCTCGGGATAGTTACCGGTGAAGTGGGAGGTGTCGATGTCCAGGCCGTGCACGATGCCCGGCAGACCGAGCCGGACGATGCACCAGTCGTGGCCGGGCTCCCGGCGCCGGCGGGTCTCCCAGCCGTCCATCCACTTGCCGTGCTCGTCGTACTCGTCCGGCAGAAATACCGGGGCCTCGGGCTTGATGAGCCGCTCCTTCGCGCCGAAGAACTCGTCGTTGGCGTCCACCACGCGGGTGCCGAAGCGGGGCTGCTCCAGCGGCGTCCACTGGTGGAAGGGGTGGCGCTCATTGCCGATCGGGCGATTACTCATCGGGGCCTCGCTCATCCGGCGGCCCGCTCATCTGATCCAGCCGCAGCCGGGCGATGCGGTGGATCTCGTCGAGGGCCCGGCGAAACTCGGTGTCCGGGTCATTGCCGAGACGTTTGCCGAAGGCCTCCAGGATGTCGCGGCGGCCGGCGCCGCGCACCGCCATCACGAACGGGAAGCCGAAACGCCGGTGATAGGCCTCGTTCAGGCTCTGGAAGCGTTCGTATTCCTCCGGTGTGCACTGGTCGAGCCCGGCGCTCTGCTGCTCGGCAGTGGACTCCTCGGTGAGAGTGCCCGCCACGGATGCCTTGCCGGCGAGGTCCGGATGGGCGCGGACGAGCGCGAGCCGGCGCTCCCGGCCGGCGTCCTCTACCACCGCGGCGAGCCGTGCCGCCAGGACATCGACCGGGACATGGACGGGCGCATCGGGCGCCGCCGCCAGGTCGCCGCGGGCCCAGGCTTCCCGCGCCACCCAGGGCGAGGACTCGTAGACGCCGCCATAACGCGCAACAAAGGCGGCCTCGTCGCCGGGGATCGGCAGCAGCGTATCGCGGGAGGCGCTCATGACGCGGGTGCCTCGTGACGCTCGAGCCAGTGACGGGCGATGTCGATGCGCCGCGCCACCCACACCCGGTCGTGGCCGGCGACGTAGTCGAGGAAACGGGCCACCGCCTGCGCCCGGCCCGGGCGGCCGGCGAGCCGGCAGTGCAGGCCCACGGACATCATACGCGGCTGACGCTCGCCCTCCGCGTACAGGCAGTCGAAGGTGTCGCGGAGATACCGGTAGAACTGATCGCCGCTGTTGAACCCCTGCGCCGTGGCGAAGCGCATGTCGTTGGCATCCAGCGTGTAGGGCACCATCAGCTGGGGCCGGCCGCAGCTCGCATCCCAGTAGGGCAGGTCGTCCGCGTAGCTGTCGGCGCTGTAGGTGAAGCCGCCGTGCTCGACGACGAGGCCGAGCGTATTCGGGCTGCAGCGGCCGAGATACCAGCCCTCCGGCGGCGTCCCGGTCAGCGCCGTGTGGATGCGCACCGCTTCGCGCAGGTGGGCGCGTTCGGTCTCCCGGTCGACGAACTGGTAGTCGATCCAGCGGTAACCGTGGCTCGCCACCTCCCAGCCGGCTGCGAGCATCGCCTCCACGGCGGCCGAATTGCGCTGCATGGCCATGGCGACGCCGAACACCGTCACCGGCAGGTCACGCTCCGTGAACAGCCGGTGCAGCCGCCAGAAGCCGGCGCGGGCGCCGTACTCGTAGAGGGACTCCATGTTCATGTGGCGCACGCCCTCGTAGGCCTCGGCGCCGACGATCTCCGACAGGAAGGCCTCCGAATGGGTGTCGCCATGCAGCACGCAGCGCTCGCCGCCTTCCTCGTAGTTGATGACGAACTGCACCGCGACGCGGGCGCCGCCCGGCCAGCCGGCAGCTGGCGGGCGGGGGCCGTAGCCGGCGAGGTCCCGGGGATAGTCGGTCCCGCTCATGGCTCGGGCTCCGTCGCCAGCGAGCGGTACCAGCCGTCGATGACGGCGCGTTCTTCCGCTGTCATGCGGGTGAGATTGCCGATGGGCATGGCCTGCAGCACCACCGTCTGCTGGTGGATGCGGGACGCGGCGGCCAGCACCTGTTCCGGCGTCTCGAGCATCACGCCCGCGGGCGGCACCGCGAAGCCGGGATGGCTCGGCTCGGCGGCGTGGCAGGAGACGCAGCGTGCCTCCAGCACCGCCCGGGCCTGCTCCAGCGAGACCGGGGCGCCTGCGCCGCCGCCGTCCGCCCGGGGCGCGATGGCGGCGGCCACGCCGGCCAGCAGCAGCGCTGCGGCCAGCGGCGGCAGCAGCGGATTGCGACCCGAGTGGCGGGCGACGAAATACACGCGGATCAGCGCGCCGGCGAGCGAGATGGCGATCAGGATCAGCCAGTTGTATGCGTGCGCCCAGGTCATCGCGTAATGGTTGCTGATCATTACGAACAGCACCGGCAGCGTGAAGTAGGTGTTGTGCACGGAGCGTTGCTTGCCGCGCAGGCCGTCCGCCGGGTCCGGCGTCTCGCCCGCGGCGGCCGCCGCCACCATGCGCTTCTGGCCGGGGATGATCACGAAGAAGACATTGGCCACCATGATGGTGCCGAGCACGGCGCCGAAGTGGATGTAGGCGCCCCGCCCGCTGAAGGTCTGGCACAGCGCCCACGCCGCCGCCGTCACCAGCACCAGCAGCACGGCGGCCAGGCCCTTCTCCGAGCGCCCCAGGGGAGATCGGCACAGTGCGTCGTAGATCAGCCAGCCGCCGACCAGCCAGGCGATAGAGACGGCAATCGCCGTGACAGGCGCGAGATCCGCGACGGCGGGGTCGATGAGGTATACCTCGGCGCCCAGCCAGTAGACGAGCCCCAGCAGGAACATGCCGGACAGCCAGGTGCTGTAGGCCTCCCATTTGAACCAGTGCAGCGTCTCCGGCAGCACCGGCGGCGACACGCGGTATTTCTGCGCGTGGTAGAAGCCGCCGCCGTGCACCGACCAGATCTCCCCGCCGACGCCGCGCTCGGCATCCTTGCGCGAGGCCGGCGCCACCAGGTGGTTGTCCAGCCACACGAAATAGAACGACGAGCCGATCCAGGCGATGCCGACGATGAAATGCAGCCAGCGGCCTAGGAGGTTCAGCCACTCGATGGCGTACGCTGTCACGCGCTCGTCCCGCTTTCCGCCGGCCGCGCCGGCGTGAAACCCGTCTCTGCGGTCATGCGCTCGCGCTCCCGCAGCAGCTGGGCGGCGACGGCCACCGCGATCTCCGCCGGCCGCTTGCCGCCGATGCCCTCGATGCCGATGGGGCAGACCAGGCGGCCGATCTCGTCCGGCGTCAGGCCGAGCGCACGCAGGCGCTTCTCGAAGCGCCGCTTCTTCGAGCGGGAGCCGATCAGGCCGCAGAAGGGGATATCCTCGCGGGGCAGCAGTTTCGCGCAGATCTCGAGATCCAGCGGATGGCTGTGGGTCATCACGATGCAGTACGTGCCGGCGCACAGGTTGGCCGCTGCCTCGGGCGGGTCCGCGGTGACCCGGCCGTGAATATTGTGCGGCAGGGATTCGTCGGCCAGCAGCGGCCGGCTGTCGATCCAGTCCACACGGCAGGGCAGTGGTGCCAGCATGTGCACCAGCGCGCTGCCGACGTGGCCGGCGCCGAACACGGCGATCCGGAAGTCGGGTTCGCGCTCCGCCGTCAGCAGATAATCGCGCCCGCCGAAGGTGTATACCGCCGCGCCGGCATCGTCTGCGAGGAAGGCATCGATGACCGAGCGGATGTCGTCATCGCCATAGGCTGCCGCGGCGCCGTCATGGTCCGCCGCATGGACCCGTGCGATGCCGTCTGCCTCACCGTCGAGAGGGGTGACGAGGACCGCGCTATCGCTCTCCGCCATTCCATTTGCCAGTCCGTCTGCCGTGCCGCCGGCCAGTTGTCCGAGCCAGTCGGCATCGTCGGCCCGGACCGTCTCGAAATGGATGTCGACGATGCCGCCGCAGCACTGACCGAAACTCGGGCCCAGCGGAAAGCACCGCAGCTCGAAACGCGGCTGCGCCGAGTCCGGCCCGAGGCGCTCCCAGGCGAGACGCGCGCAGTGGTATTCGAGTTCGCCGCCGCCGATGGTGCCGAGGATCTCCTCGCGGGTGACGACCATGCGCGCGCCCGGCTCCCGCGGCGAGGAGCCGCGCGCGGCCGCCACGGTCACCAGCACGAAAGGCTCGCCCCGCGCGCGCAGATCGAGCGCGTTTGCCACCCACTCGTTCACGGGGCCTCCCGGCCGCGCAGCTCGCCGACCGCCGCCAGCACCGCCTCCGGCGTGGCCGGCGCCGCGAGGCGCGGGCTGCCACGGTAATCGCCCGCCGCGGCGACCGCATCCCGGATGGCATGGAAGACCGACAGCGCCAGCATGAGCGGCGGCTCGCCCACCGCCTTGGAGCGGTGGATGGTCTCTTCCCGGTTGCCCGCCGAGTCGAGCATGGTCACCCGGAAATCCACCGGCAGGTCCGAGCAGACCGGTATCTTGTAGGTGGACGGCGCGTGGGTTCTGAGCGCGCCCGATTCGTCCCACCACAGCTCCTCGGTGGTGAGCCAGCCCATGCCCTGGATGAAGCCGCCCTCGATCTGGCCGAGGTCGATGGCCGGATTCAGCGAGCGGCCGCAGTCGTGCAGTATATCCACCCGCAGCACCCGGGACTCGCCGGTGAGGACGTCAATCGCCACCTCGCTCACCGCCGCGCCGCAGGCGTAGTAATAGAAGGGCCGTCCGCTCAGCGTCTTGCGGTCGTAATGGATCTTCGGCGTGCGGTAGTAGCCGGTGGCGGAGAGCGGGATGCGGGCGTAGTAGGCCAGCTGCACGATCTCCGTGAAGCCGGTTTCCTCCTCGCCGATGCGCACGCGTCCGTCGCGGAATTCGATGCGGTCCGGAGCCACGCCGTAGCGTTCCGCGGCGAAGGTCACCAGGCGCTCGCGGATGCTCCGGCAGGCATCCCGGGCTGCCATGCCGTTCAGGTCGGAACCGGCGGAGGCGGCCGTGGCCGAGGCGTTCGGTACCTTGCTCGTGTCGGCGGCGGTGATCTTTATGCGGTCCATGCCGATGCCGAATTCCTCGGCGACCACCTGCGCCACCTTGGTGTTCAGTCCCTGGCCCATCTCCGTGCCGCCGTGATTCAGGTGCACGGTCCCGTCGGTGTAGACGTGCACCAGCGCGCCGGCCTGATTCAGGTGGGTGGCGGTGAAGGAGATGCCGAACTTCACCGGCGTGAGAGCAATACCGCGCTTGATCACCGGCTCGTTCCGGTTGGCGGCGCGTATCTCCGCCCGGCGCACGTCGTAATCGCTGTCACGCCGGAGCCGGTCGATCAGTTCGGGCAGCACGTTGTCCTCGAACTTCTGGCCGTAATGGGTGACGTCGCGCTCGCCGATGCCGTAGAGGTTGCGCAGCCGGATCTCCAGGGGGTCGCGGCCGAGGTGCCGGGCGATCTCGTCGATCACGTGCTCGATGCCGAACATGCCCTGGGGTCCGCCGAAGCCCCGGAACGCCGTGTTGGAGACTGTGTGCGTCTTGCAGCGGTGCGAGACCACGCTCACGTCGCTCAGGAAGTAGGCGTTGTCGCAGTGGAAGAGCGTGCGGTCGTTCACCGCGCCGGAGAGGTCCGCGGACATGCCGCAGCGCGAGGCGAAGGTGAACTCGATGCCGCGGATCAGCCCGTCGTCGTCGAAGCCCACGTCGTAGTCGATTACGTAGTCGTGGCGTTTGCCGGTCATGATCATGTCGACGTCCCGGTCCAGGCGCAGCTTCGCCGGTCGTCCTGTGTGCCGGGTCATCAGGGCGGCGATGCAGGCGATCAGCGCCGGCTGGCTCTCCTTGCCGCCGAAGCCGCCGCCCATGCGGCGGCATTCCACCACCACGTCCTTCGCTTCCAGTCCGACTGCATGCGCGACCGCGTGTTGTATCTCGCCGGGATGCTGGGTGGAGCTGTAGACGTAGAGATCGCCGTCTTCGCGCGGCAGCGCCATGGCGATCTGGCCTTCCAGGTAGAAGTGGTCCTGGCCGCCCACGGCGGTGCGGCCCGACAGCCGGTGCGCGGCGCCCCCGATGGCCCGGCGGGCGTCGCCGCGCTCGAGGCGCACGGAGGGCAGCACGAAGGACTCGTTCCGCACCGCGGTATCCGGGTCCAGGATCGGCTCGAGGTCGCCGTATTTCACCCGCGCCAGGGCGGCTGCCTTGCGGGCCTGGTCGACAGTGGCCGCAGCCACGGCGAACAGGGGCTGGCCGACGTACTGCACCACGTCTTCGGCGAAGATGGGGTCGTCCGCCACCACGGGCCCGTAGTTGTTCTCGCCCGCGATGTCGGCCGCGGTGATGACCGCCGCCACGCCGGGCGCGGCCGCGACCGCCGCCAGATCCAGGCGCTCTATCGTCGCGTGCGCGCGCGCGCTCATGCCCACGGCCACGTGCAGGAGGTCGCGGGGTTCCGGGATGTCGTCGGTGTAGAGAGCGCCGCCGCTGACGTGCAGGTGGCCGCTGTCGTGGGGTATCGCCCTGCCCACGGTGCGCAGGTTGCCGGTTGCGGTGCGCCGGTCACCGTCCATGGGTATCTCGTCCATGGCTATCTCGTCCATGGGAATAAAGCCGCGTCGCAATGCCGGCGGCGGTGCTCTCGATATGGAATCGCCGCAGCAGGTTCTTCGCCACCTCGCGCCGGTAGGCGTCGCCCGCCCGCATGTCGGTGATCGGCGCGAAGTCGGCGTCCATCGCCGCCATGGCCCGGCCGACTGCCGCCTCGTCCCATGCCCCGCCCGCGAGGGCCCGCTCGGCGGCGGCGGCCCGCTTCGGAATGGCCGCCATGCCGCCGCAGGCGATGCGGGCGCTTGCCACCCGGCCGTCCTCGATGTCCAGGGCGAAAGCCGCGCAGACGGCCGAGATATCCTGGTCGAAGCGCTTGGAGACCTTGTAGGCCGCCACCAGCCGGCCCGGGCGGCGGCGGGGGATGCGCACGGCCGCCACGAACTCGCCCGGCGCGAGGTCGGTCTTGCGGTAGTCGTGGTAGAAATCCTCGAGCGCGAGCTCCCGGCGGCCGTCGCGGCTCGCGAGCACGACCGTTGCGCCCAGCGCGATCAGTGCCGGCATCGAGTCGCCGATGGGCGAGCCGTTGGCGACGTTGCCCGCCAGCGTGCCGGTGTTGCGGATGGGCGGCGAGGCGAAGCGCAGGAACAGCTCCTCCAGCTCCGGATACTCGGCGACCACGGGCGCCATGGCGTCGGTCAGGGTGACGGCCGCGCCGATGCTCAGCCACTCGTCGTTCATCGAGGTTTCGGCCAGCTCCCGCACGCGGCCGACGTAGATCACCGTGTCCAGTTCCCGGTGCTGCTTGGTGACCCACAGACCCACGTCGGTGCCGCCGGCGAGGAGACACGCGTCCGGGTACTCGGCGAGCAGGGCCGCGAGGCCGGCGGCGGTCGTCGGCGCGAAATAGCGGCGCCCGCCGCGCTCGAGCGCGAGCATGCCGGCGCCGGCGGAGTCGTCGGCCGCACTGTCGACCAGCGACTTCAGCCTGGCCGGCGTCTCATCGTCGGCGGGCAGGTCGGGCTCGTAGTCGTACATGCGCCGTGCCGCCTCCACGATGGGGCGGTAGCCGGTGCAACGGCACAGGTTGCCCGCCAGCGCGTCGTCGATGTCCCGGCGGGAGGGATCCCGGCGGTTCCGATACAGCGCGAACAGCGACATCACGAAACCCGGCGTGCAGAAGCCGCACTGGGAGCCGTGGCACTCGTACATGGCTTTCTGCACCGGATGCAGCCCGGTCTGCGGACTGCCCAGGCTTTCCACGGTGATGAGTTCCCGCCCGTCCAGCGTCGGCAGGAACTGGATGCAGGCATTGACGGCGCGGTAGCGCAGGCGCCCGTCGTCGCCGTCGAGGTCCGCCAGCACCACAGTGCAGGCGCCGCAGTCGCCCTCGGCGCAGCCTTCCTTCGTGCCGGTGCGCCCGGCGTCCTCGCGCAGCCACTGCAGCACCGTGCGGGTGGGGTCGATGTCGCGCAGTTCCACCGTCTCCCCGTCCAGCAGGAAGCGCACAGCATCACGAGTCGGCTGGGGCGCGGCCATCAGCTGCCCCGGTAGGTGGAATAGCTCCAGGGACTGACCAGGAGTGGCACGTGATAGTGCTGGTCAGCGTCGATGCGGAAACGCACCGGCACCACGTCGAGGAAGCCCTCATCCGGGAAGCAGTCGCGCACGTGGAAGAGGATCTCCCACTGGCCGGTGGCGAACGCATCCGGGTTGAGCAGGGGATGGTCGGTGCGGCCGTCCCGGTTGGTCTCGGTGGTGTGTACGCGCTCGCGGCCGCCGTCCAGGCGGTACAGTTCCACGCGGACGCCGGCGGCCGGTCGGCCGCGGGCGGTATCCAGCACGTGGGTGGTCAATCGGCCCATGGTTTCTCTCCCTGGCGGACAGGATTCCCATATCCGTCCATGTCCGTCGGAAGGTCCATTATCCGGCCCGCGCGACGGCCGTCGCAAGCGCGGCGCGGCACGGCTCCCTTTATATGGCGACGCCGAGTGGCTACTATCGCGTACCCCGGGCGGTGTCCCGGGCTACCCCGGCGCTGCCCCGGCCTCGCCACCGACGGGGGCGACCCGCATATCCAGCAAGGAGACCAGATGAGTTCTGCCGTACAGTTGCTCGGCATCAGCAATGCCATCGTCGACATCCTGAGCCACGTCGATTACGGGTTCCTCGAGCGCGTGGACGCCGCGCCCGGCAGCATGACGCTGATCGACGAGAGCCGTGCCGACGAGGTGTACGGCATGATGGGACCCGCCACGGAGAAGTCCGGCGGTTCCGTCGCCAACACCGTGGCCGTCTTCGCCGGACTGGGGGGCAAGGCCGCCTATGTCGGCCGGGTGGCCGACGACCAGTTCGGACGGGTATTCCAGCACGACATGAACTCGCTCGGCATCGACATGCGCGTGCCGCCAGCGCCGGCGGAGAAGACCACCGCGCGCTGCTATATCCTGATCACGCCGGACGGCCAGCGCACGATGCAGACCTATCTCGGCGCCTGCACCGAGCTCGGTCTCGGCGACGTGAACGAGGAGACGATCGGCGAACCCGGTATCGTGCTGCTCGAGGGCTACATCTTCGACCTGCCCGAGGGGCCGGACGTGGCGCGGCTCGCCATCGAGACCGTGCGCCGGCGCGGCGGCAAGGTCGCCCTGTCGCTGTCCGACTCGCTCTGCGTGGAGCGTCACCGCACGGTCTTCCGCGAGCTCGTCGAGGAGCAGATCGATCTCGTCTTCGCCGACGAGGAGGAGATCTACCAGCTGTTTGCCACCGATTCGATCGAGGGCGTGATGTCCGAGGCCTCCATGCTCGCGGGCCTGTTTGTCGTCACCCGCTCGGAGAAAGGTTCGGTGGTGATCAACGGCGACGAGTTCATCGAACAGGCCGCCTTCCCCGTGGACAAGGTGGTGGACACCACCGGCGCCGGCGACACCTACACCGCCGCTTTTCTCGCCGCGCTGGTCAAGGGCGAGCCGCTGGAGCGCTGCGCCCGCATCGCCTCCTGGTGCGGTGCGCGGGTCATCCAGCAGGTGGGCGCCCGCTACCAGGGCGACATCCTGGAAGGCTACCCGGAGAGCTGAGCGACCCCATGCGCCGAACGGGGACCACCGGCGCGACGGACGCGGAGGCGACCAGCGCATTCCGGCCCTACGAACAGGACTTCGCACGGGACCCTTATCCGGTCTACGCCCGGCTGCGCCGCGAGTCGCCCGTATTCCACTCCGCCGAGTTCGGCATGACCTTCTTCACGCGCTACGCGGACGTGGAGCGCCTGCTGCAGGATCCCCGGCTGGGCCGCACGATGCGCCACCGGATGTCCCCGGCCGAGCGGGCGGCGGACGACGAGCCCTGGCAGCACCTGCCCAACTACGCCCGCTACGTGCGGGTGAACGTGCTGGAGACGGAGGGCGAGGAGCACGCGCGGCTGCGCCGTGTGCTGATGCGGGTGATGAATCCGAACCGGATCCGGCGCCTGAAGGCACGCATCGAGACCCTGGCGCGCGAGCGGGTGGCGGCGCTGGCACCGCGCGGCCGGATGGAATTCGTCTCCGAGCTCGCGACGCCGCTGCCGGTGCACCTCATCGCCGAGCTGCTCGGCTGGCCCGGGGACGAGCGGGAGCGTCTGCGGCCCTGGTCCGCGGCGATCGTGCGGCTGTACGAGAAGGATGCCACCGAGGCGGACGAGCAGGCGGCGGAGGCCGCCGCGGCGGAGTTCGCCACCCGCATCGGCGAACTGGTGGAGGAGCGGCTGCCTCATCCCGACGACGGCGTCATTGGCGAGCTGGCCGCGCTGGCCCGCGACGAGGGGTTGCTGGACCGGGACGAACTCGTCGCCAGCTGCATGCTGCTGCTGAACGCGGGCCACGAAGCCACCGTGAATGCGGCGGGCAACGGCCTGCTCGCGCTGCTGCGCCACCCGGAGACGTACGCCAGACTGCGTGCCGACCCGGCGCTGGTGGATACGGCCGTGGACGAGATGCTGCGCTACGACGCGCCGCTGCATCTCTTCCACCGCTATGTGCTGGAGGACATGGAGTACGCGGGGCGTCGCTTCCGGCCCGGGGATACGCTGGGCCTGCTGTACGGGTCGGCGAACCGGGACCCGGAGGCGTTCGCCGAGCCGGATCGCTTCGACATCGCCCGCAGCCCCAATCGCCACTTCGCCTTCGGCGCCGGCGCCCATTTCTGCGTGGGCGCCCCGCTGGCCCGGCTGGAACTCCGCGCGCTGTTCACCGCGCTGCTGGAAGGCCTGCCGGAGCTGCACCTGGCCGAGGAACCGGAATACCACACCGGCCTCGTCTTCCGCGGCCTGAAAGCGCTGAATATACGCTGGGCGTGAAGGGGATGTAGGAGGGCCTTCAGGCCCGATTTGAAAAAGGGATCGGGCCTGAAGGCCCTCCTACCGTTCTATTGGGGCAGCGCGTCCAGCATCTGCTGCGCCGACTCCTTGATGGTCATGTTGCCGCCCGTCTCGGTGGCCTTCGTCAGCGCGGCGCGCGCCTCTTCCACGTTGCCGAGCTGGCTCGAGACGAACCCCAGCGTAAGCCAGATGCGCTGGTGCTCCGGATTCGCTTCGGCACCCTCGCGCAGTTGCCGGAGAGCTTCTTCGTGCCGCCCGAGGTAGTGCAGGGTGAGGCCGAGGTTGTTGCGTGCCTCTGCATTGTCCGGCTCCAGTTCCATCAGGCGCGCGTACAGTTCCGCGGCGCGGCCGTATTGCTGCTCCCGGAAGAGCATGTCGGCCTGCCGTCCCATCTCCGCGGGGTCGTCCGTCGGCATCGTCATCGCCGAACTCAGCGCTATGTCGTTCGCGGAGATGCCGCCCGGTTGCGGCGCCGGGCGCTGACGGACGGTGGCCGGGTTCGTCGCGGCACCCGCGGCGGCGGTCGCCGTCGCATCGTCCGCATAATAGGCGCGTGTCGCGCCGAAGACCGCCAGGCCGAAAGCGATCTGGAAGACCGCCATGCCTGCCCAGAATTTCCCGTTCGTTTCCATGTGCATTCCCGTCGATCGAGCCAGCGGCGAGGATATCCGGACGGCGGCGGCACGCAAAGCCCCGGAAAACCACACCGGCCGTGGTAGGGTTGGCCCGCTGTCAATCAAGGAGAGATCGATGAGGATACCGACCCTGCTGCTGGCGATGCTGCTTCCCGTCACGTTGGCCGCGGAACCGGAACCCTGGATGCGCAGCGAGACTCCCGGCGAGCTGTCCATCGCGGCCGGCGCGGAGTCCGATTGCCCGGTGACCCCGGAAGACGTGAAGGTGCACATGGAAAGCGTGCTGGAGCGGGAGGGTATCGAAGCGGTGCCATTCAGCGGCAAGCCGTCGGCGCTGTTCCTGGCCGGCAGCGTGGAATGCGAGAAGCATGGCGACGGGGTGTGGGTATTCCGGGCCGCGGTCGAATTCGATTCCCTGGATCGGGAGCTCAGCGACTGGATCGGTAGCGAGACCTATGTCCAGCTCGGCATCGGCGGGCGCGGTGCCATCATCAAGGCGCTGATGGCAGACATGGAAGAGGCCATCGAGGACTACAAGGCCAGCAATCGGGATTACGATTTCTGAGCCGACCGGCACCGGTTCGTCACAGGCCCGGATGGGAGCAATCATATGGAGCCAGTCACCTCGCTTGTCGCCGCGTGTTGCGCGCTCGCGCTGCTGACTTTCGTCGTGGGCATCAGGATGCTGTACGTGCGTATCGGCGAGATGCGCAGGCGCGGCATCGGGCCGCAGGACGTGGCACTGTCGGGCCAGCGTGCCGAGAGACTCGAGGATACGCGGGCGTCCGACAACTACAATCACCTGTTCGAACTGCCGGTATTGTTCTACGCGCTGGCGGGCCTCGCCCTCGCCACCGGACACGTCCCCGGCTGGCTGGCCTATGCCGCGTGGCTGTTCGTGGCATTGCGGGTGGTGCACAGCCTGATCCAGTGCACCTACAACCGGGTCATGCACCGGTTCGGCGTCTTCGTGGCCGGCTACGGATTGCTGCTCGTCATGTGGCTTGCGTTCGCCGGTTCGTATCTGACGGCGTGAGCGTCTCGCGGCCTGGCGGCCGATCTGTTGTGTCAAACTGGTGCGTGATCTTCGCCGGCCCGGCCGGCAGTCGGAGGGAATGCAATGCGTAGGGATGTCCGCCTGATTCCGATAATCGTCTTCTGTTGCCTCGCTGCCGGCTGTACGTCGTTCTGGCAGGCCGGGTCGTCGTCCGGCAGCCGGGACGGCGTCTCCAGCAGCCTGGTCGACTATCTGTACCCGAAGGGAGAGGTGCCGCCGGAGCAACCCGAGGGAATCCCGAGACTGGACCTTCCGCTGCGCGCGGGGATCGCGTTCGTGCCATCGCGCTACCCCAGCGGATTCGGTAGCGGCATCGGTATCCCCGAAGCCACGAAGGCCGAATTGCTGGCCCGGGTCCGGGACGCCTTTGCGGATCGGGAGTACATAGCGCATATCGAGGTGATCCCGGAGACTTATCTGCGCTCGAGCCAGGGATTCGAAGGCATGCAGCAGGTGGCGCGGCTATACGGTCTCGACGTGATGGCGCTGGTGTCCTACGACCAGGTGTCGGTGTCGCATGACACCGATGCCTCGGTCCTGTACTGGACGATCGTCGGCGCCTATGTCGTCAAGGGCACGAAGAACGCGGTCAATACCTTCGTGGATACGGCTGTGTTCGATGTGCCGACCCGCCGCCTGCTGTTCCGGGCGCCGGGAACGGACCAGCGGGATGCGCGCAGTACCGCGGTGGAGTCGAACGAGACCCTGCGCCGGGAGCGGACCGGCAGTTTTGCTGCCGCCATGGACAAAATGACGGTGAATCTGGAGGCCGAGCTGGAACGGTTCGAGGACCGCCTGAAGAGTGAACCGACGCTCGCCGAAGTGAACTGGGAAGAGGGTAAGGGAGGCTCCGGCAGTTTCGGCCTGCTCGCGTTGCTGGCGTTGCTGGCAATGGCCCTCGCCGCGCCGCAATTGACCTCCTCGGAGCGAAGACCATAGATATTGGACGCCGTCAGCTCCTGAAACTCCTCGCCGCGCTCGGCGTCTCTACGACGATGACGGCCGGGAGGTCCGCCGCGGCCGCAGGCGAGCGGGCGAAGTTCGACGTCGTGGTGGTCGGCGCCGGCGTGTTCGGCATCTGGAGCGCCTGGCAGCTGCACCGGGCCGGCCGGCGCGTCGCCGTCATCGATGCCGTCGCACCGGCTCACAGCCGGGCGTCCTCGGGCGGCGAGAGCCGTGTCATACGGGCGGGCTACGGCGACCAGGAGGTCTACTCCGAATGGGCCTGGCGCTCGCTGGCGGACTGGCAGGCGCTGTCGGCACGCACCGGATTGCCCGTCTTCCATCCCATGGGTGTGCTGTGGCTGCACGAGGAGCGCGACGCGCTGGTGCGCGCAAGCGCCGACGTCCTCTCGCGCCTCGACATCCCCCACGAATTCCTCCCGGCCGCCGATCTTCGCAACCGCTATCCGGTGCTCCGGACGGACGACGGCGAGGCCGGTTTCCTCGAACCGCGGGCCGGGGCGCTGATGGCCCGGCGAGCCGTGCAGTTCATGGCGGCGGAGCTGACGGCCAATGGTGTGCCGTTCTTCGGCGCCCGGGTGAACCCGGTACGTACCCATCAGGGCATCGGAGGCTCACTGACCGCTGTCACGACCAGCGCCGGCGGGACCATTGCCGCGGAGCAGTTCGTCTTCGCGTGCGGGCCCTGGCTCGACCAGGTCTGCCCTGAGGCCATGGCCGGGCGGCTGTTCGTCAGCCGGCAGGAGGTGTTCTATTTCGCCGTCCCGGCCGGCGCTACGGGTGCACTGCCCGTGTGGGCGGACCTGCCGTTCTATGGCTTCCCCGACCTCGAGGGCCGCGGCTTCAAGGTGGGCGACGACACGCACGGCACGCCGATGGATCCGGATAGCGGCGACCGGCGTGCCAGCGAGGAAGGCGAGCGCAGGGCCCGGGCATTTCTGGCCCGGCGCTTCCCCGCTCTCGCAGAGGCTCCGCTCAGCGAGAGCCGGGTGTGTCAGTACGAGAACAGCTCCGACGGCCACCTGGTGATCGACCGGCATCCGGGTCTCGACAACGTCTGGGTCGTCGGCGGCGGCTCGGGTCACGGCTTCAAGCACGGACCGGCAGTGGGCGCGCACGTGGCGGCGCTGGTGGCCGGTAAGGCGAGTCCTCGTGCACCGTTTCTGCTGGGCGCAAAGGGGAGTCGCCAGCAGCGTGCGGTGCAGTGACGATAGTGCTATATGCCGGAAAATGACCTCACTACGGCTCTGGAGCAGATCCGCGACAAGCGCGGTTACCTGTTAGCCCATCACGGCCTCATGGCGCTCGCCGGCAACGGCCTCCTGGAAGCCTACGATGCGCTCTACACCCGCCTCACCCTGACGCCGGCGTACCTCAGCCGCCACGAGCACGAGTTCGTCTGGATGGCCGTACTCAGCTCCATCGACGAGCCGCTCGGCACCCACCACATACCTCGCTACCTGGAGGCGGGCGGCAGCCGGGACGAGTTCGCCGCCATCCTCGCGTTCACGGCCCTCGCGAAAGGAGTGTCCTGCTATCAATTCGTCGAAGGCCACTGGCTGCCGCATCTGCCGGACATGGAGCCGGAGGCCGCCTACCGCGCCGCGTTCGAGCGGGCGGCGCAGGGCGCTCCGCTGCCGCTGGCGCACATGGCCGGCGCCGCCGTGCACATGTGCCAGGGCAATTTCGAGGCGCTGGCCTGGCAGATCCGCGCCGCCTATGCCGCTGCCGCGCCGGAGCAGGGCCTGGCGGAGGCGCTGTCGCTGGCGATGTTCCCCGGCAGCGTGCCCTATTTCGCCCGTGCCTCGGAGGTGTGGCGTCGCCTGATCGCGGACGGTGAGGTGGAGGCGTCGGCCGCGTTCCGGGCCTGGGCGTCGCTCGCCGGGCAGGGCGGCTACGACGAGGCGTCCGGAGCCGCCGGGAACGGGGGTTCGGCATCCCAGGGATGACCGACGTGGAGGCATTCCTCCACCAGCCAGCGGAATTCCCGGAAGCTGTCGACGATCGCGTCGGGCTGATGGGAGTGGGCGGCGGTGCCGGGGAAGATCTTGTTGATCCACTCGTGTTCCCAGCCCGTGCCGTTGAAGAACACCGACGTGATGCCCGCGCGCTTGGCGGCGATGACGTCGGTGGTGCTGTCGCCCAGGTACCAGCAGTGCGGGCCGGGCTCCGCGCCGAACTCGTCCAGGGCCTTCAGCACGGGCTCCGGGTTCGGTTTGCGGCGGTAGGTGTCGCCGCCGCAGATGGTGACGTCGAACAGCTCCAGCCACGCACCGCCGTCCACCACCGCGAACTCGTGCTCGAAGAACTCCCGGTCCCGATTGGTGAGGATGCCGAGGTGCACGTCCAGTTCGTACATCTCGGTGAGTAACTCGAGTTCGCCGCCCTCGAAGGGGTGCACCTCGCCGTAGTGGTGGCGGTAGGCCTCGTTGAAGGCCTCGTGGGCGGTGTGCTTCGCGTCCTCGTCGGCGCCGAACAGCACCTCGAAGATGTCGGTGCGCGAGATGCGTCGGTCCGCCTTGATCTTCGGATGCAGCCGGCGGTGTTCGCGCACGTAGTCGACCAGCCGTGCGTCCTCCGGCGTCTTGCAGAGATCGGCGGGAACGAGTTTTTCCATGAGGCCCAGTTCGGGCAGACGGGGCAGCACGTCGTCCACGGCGTGATACATGGCGTCCAGCGTATCGACCAGGGTGGCGTGCCAGTCGAACAGAACCACGCGGGGCGCGGGCAGGGTACGGGCCGCTTCCTCGAGTTCGCGCAACATCGGTGCCGTCTCCGCTCTTCGTCAGTCGAGGCTCGCGATGTAGGCGACGACGTCGCGCATCGCCCGTTCGTCGCCCAGATCGCCGACGCTGGCCGCCATCCGACGGCCGGGCGCATCGTCCGCATGATAGCCGCGGCGCCCGGCGCGGAAGTTCTCCAGCTGGCCGACGAGGTACCAGTCGCTCTGGCCGGCCAGGGCCGGGGCACCGAGTTCCGCGTCGCCGCGCGCGTCCGACCCGTGGCAGGCGGCGCAGGGGGCATAAAGCGAGCGGCCGCGGACGGGGTCGCCCTGCACCGTAATTTCCGGCCGGGGCGCATCGAGCCCGGCGAACCAGGCGGCCGCCGCGGCGACATCTGCCGGAGTCAGCGACCGCACCATCGCCTGCATCTCCCAGCCGACGAGGTCGTCGTCGTGAGTGCCGCGCCAGCCGTTGCGGAAGGCCTGCAGTTGCCTGCGGACATACCAGGCTTCCATGCCGGCGATGCGTGGCGCATCGACCCGGGGGTTGCCGCGGCCCTCGACGCCGTGACAGGTGATGCAGAGGGCCAGGCTCGCCGGCGGTGCCTGCGGAGGTGTCGGTTCCTCCGCACGGGACACCAGCGCCAGGCAGGCGGTTAGCAGCAGCAGCGCGACCCGGCTCAACGGGGCGGTCCGGCTAAGGCCGCACGAAGACGGCTTCCACCTCGACCAGCATGCCCGGGGCCACGAGCCCGGCCACCTCGACGGCGGATCGGGCCGGCAGATTCATCTGCTCCGCCTCCGCGCCGAAGTAGCGGGTGTAGGCGCGCATGAAGCCCTGGAAGTCCATGCCGTCCTCACCCGGCGGCTCGACCAGGAAGACCGTCATCTTCACGATGTCGCCGAAACCGAGGCCGAGATCGTTCAGCGATTCCTCCATGCGGGCGAATACGCTCAGCGCCTGGGCTTCGGTGTCGCCCCAGTATTCCGGGCTGTTGCGCTCCGCGTCGGGGTTGGCGGGCCGCGGCACCATGCCGCTGTGCCACACCAGCGTGGCGCCGGCGGAGACTTCCACGGCGCGAGCGATGGGGAAGGTGGAGTCGTTCGGCAGCGGATGCTGGGTGCGATCGCCGGCCTGGGCCAGGCCGGCGGCGAGCAGCATGACGGCGGCCACGACCTTATTTGTGATGATTCTCGTGACTGTTCTCGGGACTGTTCCCATGGGGATCTCTCCTGTGAAGAATCGGCCGGCCGTCACGCCGGTGCCGCGGTCTGCAATTCTGCCTGAACCCGCGCATCGATATCGGCGATCGCGAAATGCGCGGACCGGATGGCGCCCTCCTGCCATCCCGGGTGGTAGCTGATCTGGTCGCCGATCATGTAGTGGCGCTCCACCGGCGCCTGCAGGCGGCGGAAGTGGCTGCCGTCGCCGTCGTCCTCGAAGACGCCGGCGCAGCCCATCATGTGGTTCATGCGGTTCCACGGCACGCTGACGCCGTTCTCGATGTAGCGGGCGTAGTCCGGGTGAATCTTCGAGCCCTGGCGCACGGCCTCGGCGATGCGCTCCTCGCTGGTCAGGCGGGCGAGCCGTCCCGCGGCGCCGGGCATGAAGGTGTAGGCGCCGAGGAGGATGCCCTTGCCGCTGTGGATGCCGTGGGGCGGATACCAGATCTGGGTGATGTCCTGGTGGGTCCAGGAGATACCGCCGTAGATGCGGTCGCGCTCCCAGAACCGCTCGCTCGCCTGCAGGCCGATCTTCATCAGCTCGCCCCGGTTGATGTGCGAGAGCGAATCCACGTACTCGCGCGGGTAGTTGTGCCTGAGGCCGGTCAGGAGATGGGCCGGGATGCTGTTCAGGCAGTAATCGGCCTGCAGCGTCATCGGCTCGCCCTTCCTGGTATAGCCGATGTCGACGCCGTCGTGGCGCAGGCCCACGGTGTGCACGACGGCGTCGAGTTGCACGAGGTGGCCCACCTCGCCCATGAATGCCGTGACGATGTGGTCCATGCCGCCGGTGGCGGTGAGCATGGTGGAGGCCTGGTCGGCGATCTCCGGGAAGTGCATGAAGTCTTCCCAGAAGCGACCGTCCAGTATCTCGGACAGGTCGAACGGCTCGTTCAGCTCGGTCTCCGCGATCCAGCCGCCGCTCCGTCGGCCCGCCCGCTCGGAGCCGACGTAGAGATGGCTCTCGTCGAGGTCGCCGTACATGCGGGCGAAGGCGAGCAGGCGCTCGGTGTCGCGCGCGTCGAACGGCTGCTTCAGCGTATCCGCCGAGAGCGACTTCGCCAGCAGTTCGGACATGAAGCCGCGGGCGTCGGCGATGTACTGGCGCTGGCGCACGGGCCGGCCGCCGAACATGTCGTCGTCCTGGAAGTAGGCGTTGCGGTTGTCGTTGATCCACACTTCGAGCTGGACGCCCAGCTCCCGGCAATAGCCCATCAGCGCCGTGTGGTCCGGCGGGATGCGTGCCGGGCCCGCGTTCAGGTACAGCCCGGGCTCGTCGTCGAATCGGCACACCTGCCGGTTGCCCAGCTCGTCGACGACGTCACCGGAGCGCAGCGTGAGATTGCGCCCGCCCGGGCGGAAGGAGGCTTCCAGCACGGTGACGTCGTAGCCGGCCCGGTCCAGCTCCAGCGCGGCGGTGAGACCGCCGATACCCGCGCCGAGGATGGCCACGCGGCGGCGGGCGCCGCCGAGCTGCCTGACTCCGGCGAGCGGTGTGTGCGCCGGCGCTGCCATGAGCCCCATCGCCGAGGCCACGTGATACATCGCCGCGGAGCCGCCGGCCGCACCGACCATCTCCAGGAACCTGCGGCGTGTGAAATTGGCCATGGGGCGTTTCTTTCTCAGCCCCCGATCGGGTGCCAGGTGGTCTTCACTTCCTGGGTGTCGCGGATGTGATAGGGACCCTGCGCCGCCGGGCGGCGCCAGTCGGTGTCCGTGCGGTCGATCACCCGCTTGAGATTGTCTGCCGCGGCCAGCTGGATCTCTTTCGCCGCGTCGTCTTCGGCCTCGCAGAAGACCACGGCGTTCACGTCCATGTGGGAAGCGAACTGGCCGGTGAGTTCGTCGCGGAATCCGGTCAGCAGGTTCACGACGCCGCCGGGCACGTCGGAGGAATGCAGCACCTCGGCGAAGCTGATGGCGGTCAGCGGTCGCGTCTCGGAGGCCAGCACCACGCAGGTGTTGCCGCCGACGATGGCCGGCGCCACGTTCGAGATCAGCCCGAGCAGCCCGCTCTCTTCCGGCGCGATGATCGCCACCACCCCGGTGGGCTCCAGCGCCGAGAAGTTGAAATGGGATGAGGCCACCGGGTTCACGGTGCTGAATATTTGCTGATACTTGTCGGACCAGCCGGCGTAATAGATCAGCCGGTCGACCGCGGCGTCCACCTCGCTCTCCGCCCGGCGGCGGTTAACGCCCTGCAGCGCGAGCTCGGCCACGAACTGCTCACGTCGTCCCTCCAGCATCTCGCCGATGCGGTACAGCACCTGGCCGCGGTTGTAGGCGCTCGCGCCGGACCAGCCGGCGACCGCGCCGCGGGCGGCTACCACGGCCTCGCGGAAGTCCTTGCGGCTCGAGCGGCAGACGTTTGCGATCACCGTCTCGCCGTCGGGCTTGAGCGGGTAGTAGCGCCCGGACTCGGTGCGCGGGAACTTGCCGCCGACGTAGATCTTGTAGGTTTTGGCGACCGGCAGCCGGCCGCCGGCCTGCCTGCCCGTGTCCTTCGCCTTGCGCTGGCGCTTCGTGGTGTCGTTCATGGTTCAGTCCAGTGCCAGGTAGGCGTCCAGCCCGTGCAGTCCGCCCTCGCGGCCGACGCCGCTTTCCTTGTAGCCGCCAAAGGGCGAGGTGGGGTCGAACTTGTTGAAGGTATTGGCCCAGATGACGCCGGCGCGCACGCCGCCGGTCATGCGGAAGATCTTGGCGCCCTTGTCCGTCCAGACGCCGCCGGACAGCCCGTAAGGCGTGTTGTTGGCCTTCTCCAGGCCCTCCTGCATGCGGCGGAAGGTCTGCACGGCCAGTACCGGGCCGAAGATCTCTTCCTGCACCACCCGGTTCGACTGGGAGACGCCGGTGAGCAGCGTCGGCCGGCACCAGTAGCCCTTGCGGGGCAGGCGGCAGGACGGCTGGTAGATCTCCGCGCCTTCCGCCTTGCCCACCTTCAGGTAGTCGCGGATGGTCTCGAGCTGGGCGGCGGAGTTGATGGCGCCGACGTCGGTGTTCTTGTCCAGCGGGTCGCCGACGATCAGGGTCTCCATGCGTTCCTTCAGCTTCTCGATCACCTCGTCGGCGACGGACTCCTGCACCAGCAGCCGGGAGCCTGCGCAGCAGACGTGGCCCTGATTGAAGAAGATGCCGTTGACGATGCCTTCCACCGCCTGGTCGATGGCCGCGTCCTCGAAGATGACGTTGGCCGCCTTGCCGCCGAGTTCCAGCGTGTACTTCTTCTTCGTGCCCGCCAGCGAGCGCATGATGATGCGGCCCACTTCGGTGGAGCCGGTGAAGGCGATCTTGTCGACGTCCGGGTGCTCGACGATGGCGGCACCCGTCTTGCCCGCACCGGTGAGAATGTTCACCACGCCCGGCGGCAGGCCCGCGTCGCGCACCACTTCGGCGAACTTCAGGGCGGTGAGCGGCGTGGTCTCCGCCGGCTTCAGCACCACCGTGTTGCCGCAGGCGAGCGCCGGGGCGATCTTCCAGGCCAGCATCAGCAGCGGGAAGTTCCAGGGGATGATCTGGCCGGCCACGCCCAGCGGCTGCGCCTTGCGGCCCGGGAAGGCGTAGTCGAGCTTGTCCGCCCAGCCGGCGTAGTAGAAGAAATGCGCGGCGGCCAGCGGGATGTCGATGTCCCGGGACTCGCGGATGGGCTTGCCGCCGTCCAGCGACTCTATAACCGCGAACTCCCGGGCCCGCTCCTGCAGGATGCGGGCGATGCGGTAGATGTACTTGCCGCGCTCGGCAGGGGCGAGCTTCGACCAGGCGCCCTCGCAGGCGCGGCGGGCGGCGGCCACCGCGCGGTCCACGTCGGCCTCGCCGGCGTCCGCCACGCGGGAGAGCACCTGCTCGCTGGCCGGGTTGATCGAGTCGAAGTAACGCCGCTTCGCCGGCGAGACGAACTCACCGTCGATGAACAGGCCGTAGCGCTCGTCGATGGTGACGTGATCCGTGCTCTCCGGGGCCGGGTCGTACTGCCAGCCGGTGTCGAAGGCGAGGGGGCTCGTTTCTCTGTTCACCATCTGTCCTTTCGAATCAGTCCTTCGAGAAGTAGTCGGCGGATTGATAGACGCCGGTCCGTTGCTTGACGAGCTGCATCAGCACGTCGTTCGCGAGGCTGCTCGCGCCGAAGCGGAACCACTCCTTCGTGAGCCACGCCTCGCCGAGGGTCTCGCGCAGCATCACCAGATAATGCACCGCCAGCTTGGCCTTCGAGATGCCGCCGGCGGGCTTCATGCCGACCATGCGGCCGGTCTCCCGGTGGTAGTCGCGGATCGCCTGCAGCATGGTGAGGGTGACCTCCATGGTGGCGGCCGGCTGGATCTTGCCGGTGGAAGTCTTGATGAAGTCCGCGCCCGCATGCATGGCCAGCACGCTCGCCTGGCGCACCCGGTCGAGGGTGCCCAGCTCGCCGGTCTCGAGGATCACTTTCAGGTGAGCCGGGCCGCAGGCCTCCTTCACCGCGGCGATCTCGTCGAACACCCGCCGGTACTCGCCGGCCAGGAAGGCGCCGCGGGAGATCACCATGTCGATCTCGTCGGCGCCCTCTTCCACGGCCATGCGGGTCTCGGCCAGGCGGATGTCCGTGAACGACATGCCGCTGGGGAATGCCGTGGCCACGGCGGCGACGGCGATGTCGGTGCCCGCGAGCGCCCGCTTGGCCGCGCCGATCATGGTCGGGTAGACGCAGACGGCGGCGACATGGGGCAGGTCGGGCAGGGTGTCGTGCAGGTGGATGGCCTTCTGGCACAGCTGGCGCACCTTGCCCGGCGTGTCCTGGCCCTCGAGCGTGGTCAGGTCGATCATCGAGAGCACGAGTTTCAGGGCTTCGACCTTGGAGGCCGTCTTGATGCTGCGGGTGCGGAAGCGGGCCGCCCGCTCGGCCACGCCGACCTCGTCCACGCGGGCCGTCCGCGAGAGGTCGGGCAGCGCCGGTCCGGTCGTTTTGGCCGCGCGCCGGCTCATTGGGCCTGGACCGAGACGGCGGTATCCAGCGCGATGCGGATCATCTCGTCGAAGGTGGTCTGGCGCTCGTCGGCGGTGAGCGCGTCGCCGGAGCGGATGTCGTCGCTGACGGTGCAGATGGCCAGCGCTTCCACGTCGTGCTCGGCGGCGAGCGCGTACATGCCGGCGGCCTCCATCTCGACGCCGTAGACGTTGTAGCGCTCCATCACGTCGAACATCTCCGGCTCCGGAGTGTAGAAAAGATCGGCGGAGAACAGATTGCCCACGTGGTGGCGGACGCCGTGTTCCCGGGCCGTTGTCACCGCGCGTTCCAGCAGCGCATAGCTCGCGATGGCCGCATAGTCGTAGCCGCGGAAGCGCATCCGGTTCACGCCGGAGTCCGTGCAGGCGCCCATGCCGATCACCACGTCTCGCAGCCGGACGTCGGGATGCACCGAGCCGCAGCTGCCCACCCGGATCAGCCGTTTCGCGCCGTACCCGGTGATGAGTTCGCTCGTGTAGATGGACGCCGAAGGGATGCCCATGCCGTGCGCCATGACGGATACGGGCCGACCCTCGTAGCTGCCCGTGTAGCCCCACATGTTGCGCACGTCGGTGACCCGGTCGGCGCCGTCCAGATAGGTCTCGGCGATGTAGCGCGCCCGCAGCGGGTCGCCGGGCATGAGGATGGTCTCGGCGAAATCGCCGGGCCGGGCGTTGATGTGCTTGGCTGCCATGGGTTCCTCAGCGCGGGGCCTGTTACGGCTGATTGCGGATGATCGCCGGTGATCGATTGCGGGACGAGCCGGTATTCTAGCGCAGGCGGTCGGCCCTTGTTGCCGGCGCGACCGCCGCCCGAGGAGAATGCTGCCATGCCCGAAGAAGTCTGGACCGAGGAACGCTGCTACATCACCGAACTCCTGAACGATGCGGAGGTGCCGCAGGTCTCGCTGGCGCGATGCCGCGTCGAGCCGGGGGTCACCACCCAGAGGCATCGTCTCTCCGTGCGGGAATGGTACGTGGTGGAGCAGGGCCGCGGCCTGATGGAGGTGGGCGATCGCGAGCCCTGTCCCATCGGGCCGGGCGACGTCGTTGAGATCCCGGCCGGCACCGCCCAGCGGGTGACCAATACGGGAGCCGGGGATCTCGTCTTCCAGTGCGTCTGCCTGCCCCGGTTCACTCCCGGCTGCTACGAATCGCTGGAGTGAGGGCCGTCGCGGCGGGCCGTTTGTCGGTTTTCTGCAACAAAACGGAAACGAAGGCGAACTAAACCTACCGTTCCGCGTCACAAATACGTAAGATTCGCCCAATCTACCCTCGCCCCTCCAAGGAGAACAAGATGCGTGGCAGAAAACCGACAATCCTCGATGGCGCACGGCCGGCCCGCCGGCTCTGCGCGCTGGCGCTCGCGGCCCTGATGGCGCTGCCCGCGCTGCCGGGTACGGCGCTGGCCCAGGACGACAGCGTCCTCGAGGAGATCGTGGTCACGGCGCAGCGCCGTGAAGAAAACCTGCAGGAGGTGCCGATCTCGGTTTCCACCCTGTCCGGCGCGCGGTTCGAGAACCTGTTCGATGCCGGCGAAGACATCCGCGCCCTGGCAACCCGGGTGCCCAGCCTGTATGCCGAGTCGTCGAACGGACGGCTGGCGCCGCGGTTCTACCTGCGCGGTCTCGGCAACACCGACTTCGACCTGGCCGCCTCCCAGTCCGTGTCCATCATCATGGACGAGGTGGTGCAGGAGAACGTCATCCTGAAGAGCTTCCCGCTGTTCGACGTCGAGCGCGTGGAAGTCTTGCGCGGGCCGCAGGGCACGCTGTTCGGCCGCAACACGCCGGCCGGCATCATCAAGTTCGATACCCGCAAGCCCACCGACGAGACCGAGGGCCGCGTCGACCTCTCCTACGGCCGCTACGGCTCCACCGTGGTGGATGCCGCCGTCGGCGGCCCGCTGGCGGACAATCTGTCGGTCCGCGCTTCCATGCTGTACATGAACCGGGACGACTGGATTTCGAACGCCTTCACCGAGGAAGACGACGTCATGGGCGGCTTCGAGGATCTCGCCTACCGGCTGCAGGCCCTGTGGCAGATCACGGATGATCTGAGCGCGCTCGCCAACGTGCACGGCCGCACGATGGACGGCACCGCTTCGGTGTTCCGTGCCAATATCCTGGGCCCGGGCAGCAACGACCTGAACGTCAATTTCGACCGCGATACGGTGTTCTTCGACGAGGGCAACAACAACCCGCAGGAAGCCGAGGCGCTGGGCGGCTCGCTGAAGCTCGAATGGGACGTGAGCGACACGATGACGGTCACCTCCATCACCGCCCACGAAACGGTGGAGAACAGCAGCCTGGGTGACATCGACGGCGGTTTCGGTGCCGTCTTCCTGCCGTTCCAGGGTCCCTGTCCTCCGGGCAGCGATCCCGCCACGGACGTGTGCATCCCGTTCCCGTCCCAGACCCAGGACGGCATCGACAACCTGGATCAGTTCACCCAGGAGATCCGGGTGGCGGCGGACGCGAGCAATCGTCTGTTCTGGCAGGCCGGTTTCTTCTACTTCGATTCCGAGTTCGCCGTCACGACCTTCCCGTTCTTCGTGCCGCCGACCACCGTCGCCCATGAGAACACTTCCTGGGCCGTGTTCGGCCACGTGAGCTACGACATCAGCGACGTCTGGAACATCACCGGCGGCGTGCGCTACACCGACGACGAGAAGGACCTGTTCTCGGCCGGCGTGACGCCGGTGAACGTCTCCGATGAGCAGGTGAGCTGGGACGTGAGCCTGAGCTACGCGCTGAGCGACGACGTGAACCTGTACGGTCGTCTGGCGAACGGCTTCCGGGCGCCCACCATCCAGGGCCGCGACATCGCCTTCGGCGCGCCGCCGTCTTCCGCCGACTCCGAGACGATCACCTCCATCGAGGGCGGCTTCAAGTCCACGCTGCTGGGCGACCGGCTGCGCCTGAATGCCGCGATCTACTACTACGAGATCGAGGATCAGCAATTCTCGGCCATCGGCGGCGCCGGCAACCTGATCCAGCTGGTCAACGCCGACACCGGCACCGGCACCGGCATCGACGTGGATGCGGAGTGGCTGGCGACGGACAACCTGAGCTTCACCGCGGGCTTCAGCTGGAACGACACCGAGATCGACGACTCCGAGCTGCGGGTCGCGCCCTGCGGCTCCGGTCTGTGCACCGTGCTCGACCCGCTGGACGGCAACGGCAACGCCATCGTCGACGGCAACCCGTTCCCGCAGGCGCCGGAGACCATGCTGAACTTCACGGCTCGCTACACGGTGCCGGTCGGCGACGACGCCGAGTTCTTCGCCTACACCGACTGGGCCTATCAGGGCGACACGAACTTCTTCCTGTACGAGTCCGCGGAGTTCTCCTCCGAGGACACCTTCGAGGGCGGCGTGAAGTTCGGTTACGGCAAGATCGACGGCTCCTGGGAGGTGGCGGTCTTCGGCCGCAACATCACGGACGAGGAAAACGTGAAGGGCGGCATCGACTTCAACAACCTGACCGGCTTCGTGAACGAGCCGAGGATCTGGGGCGTGTCTTTCAGCGCGAACTTCTAGCGCCGACACCGTGCCGCCGCTCCGGCGGCGGCTGCCCGTACCTGGAAGCCCGGCCTCCGCGCCGGGCTTCTTCTTTTCCGGCGGCCGGATTCCTGCGACCATGCCGCGCATGCTGCCCGCCTCCCGCCTGGTGATGTTTGCCTTCGTGCTCGCCGCACTCGTCGCGGCGTGTTCGCGCGAGACGCCGTCCGCGCCGCCATCCGGCGCGGGCTACGTGCGCGCGGCGGTGGCAGGCACGCTGCAGTCGCCGGCCATCGTGGAGGCCAGCGGGCTCGCTCATTCCCGCCGCCGGCAGAATCTGCTGTGGGTGATCAACGACGGCGGCGAAGAGCCTCTGCTGCATGCGGTGACACCGGAGGGAGAGGCTCTGGGAGCGGTGCGCGTCGCCGGCGCCGAGAACCGGGACTGGGAGGACCTGGCCGCCTTCAGCTACGAGGGTTCGTCCTGGCTGCTCGTCGCCGACATCGGCGACAACGGCGGCATCCGGGATCATCTGACCCTGTACGTGGTGCCTGAGCCGGAGCCGGCGGATGGCGAGGTTGCGCCTGCCTGGACCGTGCGCTACACCTATCCCGACGGTCCTCACGACGCCGAGGCGGTGGCCGTGGACGGCGAGGCGGGACATATCTACGTGCTGACCAAGCGGACCGAACCTGCGGAACTGCACACGCTGCCGCTGCGCCCGGCGGCATCGGCCGGAGTGCTCATCTCCACCCTCGTTACGGGCCTCGACAGCCTGCCGGCGCGAGAGGAGGCGGCGGGCCTGCTGGCCGCCGCGGTGCCTTACCACTGGCAGCCCACCGGCATGGACATGGCCGCCGATGGCAGTGCCGTCGCCGTACTCACGTACGCCGATGTCTATTATTATCCGCGACGCCAGGCCGAGACGTGGGCCGACGCGCTGGCGCGCGAGCCGCTCCCGCTGGGCATGCCGCTGGTCCCGATTGCCGAGGCCGTCGCCTTCGACGAGCGCGGCCGTTCCCTGTTCATCACCGCGGAAGGAAGACATGCACCGCTGCTCAGATTCGACCCCGAACCGCAAGCCGACTGACCTCGGCGCCCTTGCCCTCGCAGGACTCGCGCTGTTGCTGTTGCAGGCCTGCGCCCGGCCCGCCGGCGAGGCGGACGCACCGACCCCTGCGCCCGACTCCGCGCCGGCGGCGGAGACCGTGACGCTGATGACCTTCAACGTCGAGAACCTTTTCGATGCGGAGGACGATCCGGGCAAGGACGACCGCACCTATCTGCCCATCGAGGCGAAGCGCGATCAGGGGCATCGCGCGGCCTGCGCGAAGATCGACAATCCCTACTGGCGCGACCAGTGCCTGAACTGGGACTGGGACGAGCAGGTGGTGGAGCGCAAACTCGCCGCGGTGGCGGCGGCCATCCTGCAGGTAGAGGACGGCAGGGGCCCCGATATCGTGGCGCTGCAGGAGGTGGAGAACCTCCGCATCCTCGAGCGGCTGCGCACCGGCTACCTGCAGGATGCCGGCTATCGCCCGGCCATCCTGATCGAGGGCGCGGACGACCGCGGCATCGACGTGGCCTTCCTGAGCCGGCTGGAGGCGGTCGGCGAAGCCGAGCTGCATGCCATCCCGTTCAGCGGCTTCCCGGAGGAGCGCATCGCCGATACCCGGGGCATCCTGGAGGCGACGTTCCGCCTGCCGGACGGCACGCTGCTGACCGGCTACTCGGCCCACTTCCCGGCGCCCTATCACCCCCACGAGATGCGCATCCAGGCCTACCGCTTCCTCGCAGAGCTGCGCGACTCCCTGCCGCCGGGCCGTCCCGCGTTCGCCGCGGGCGACTTCAACACGCCCTCCGACGAGGACCGTGAGCAGGACATGCTGGAGCGTTTCGTGAGACCCACCTGGAAGGTGGCCCACGATGCCGGCTGCCCCGGCTTCTGCCCGGGCACCCATTACTACTCGCGCGGGGAGAGCTGGTCTTTCCTGGACATGATCCTGTGGTCCGGCGGCGACGCCGGCTGGGAGCTGGTGCCCGATTCCGCGCGTCTGGCGAACCGCACCCCGGCGCAGATGACGCGGGAGGGCCACCCGCGCCGTTTCCGCATGCCGGAAGCGGAGGGCGTCAGTGACCACCTGCCGCTGGTGATCGACATCGCGAAGCGCTGACCCCGTGTAGGAGGGCCTTCAGGCCCGATTTCTGCCTACCTGATTCCCTTCTCTCGTGGCCGCCCTGCAGGGGTATCCCTCTTGCTCCCGACAAAAGGTCGCGGCGAGGGATACCCCCGCATGACGGCCACGCCTGTGGCGGCGTGAAGGAGATGCCAGTCAGTAACCTCCACTGACCGGTGCCAGACCTCTCGGCTGCGGGCCCGTCGGCGGGTGGGCCAGGGTGGCGGGTCCTCCGGGCCGACTGGAGCCATGACGGCGGGAAGGAGGCCTGGCCGAAGCGAAGGAGGACAGGACGTCCGACTGAGCGTCCCCGCGACCCTGGCCCACCCGATGACGGGCCAATGCCAATAGAAAGCCGAAGCGGGCCTGAAGGCCCTCCTACGTTGGGGGTGGGGCGGGGTTCTTTTTGGCGGCTTCGATGGCTTCCATGA